>Ga0255776_10002154_pt1 | contig 22250 bp, 28 predicted proteins | sample 071ome_19_FD_179974 | JGI IMG/M metagenome (GOLD analysis project Ga0255776, IMG submission 179974) | Coastal salt marsh microbial communities from the Groves Creek Marsh, Skidaway Island, Georgia - 071413AT metaG (version 2) | ecosystem: Environmental > Aquatic > Marine > Intertidal zone >... | reverse complement strand
AAGACAAGATTGTTCATCTGCGCCAATACAAGCGCAGCAGGGAGCGAGAGAATCAGCGCCGCAGTCACTTTGGCCCAGAGCGGTTTCGCATCAAAGAAACGCAAGAACAGCCACAAAGCGATAGTTACAGCCACGCCGCCGATCACGACGATAGCGCGCAACACCATCATTTCGCCCGACATGCCGAAGCCAAGAATCTCCCAGCGAAGCGAAGCCAAGGCGTAATAAACCGCCCACAAGACGATGATGGAAATCAAGACCAGCTTGAATGGAACCCTCACGGGCTTGCTGTTTGCGACTTTAATCATTGGAATCGCCACTACCCGCGCCCGTTCGGAAAGGCGAATCCGTCGTCGGGCATGATATGCCGTTCATCGAAAGTTCATCGAGTCAGCAGGTTTTGCCGATCAGCTGTTTTCGAGCAATTTTTCCTTTGCGATCCGTGCCTTCCACTGCGCCGGTGCCAATTTGTGGACGTTGGTCCCATGACTATCGACAGCGACGGTCACAGGCATGTCTTTCACGGTGAACTCGTAAATCGCTTCCATGCCGAGGTCTTCAAATGCAACCACTTTGGCCTCTTTGATCGCGCGGCTGACGAGATAAGCCGCCCCACCAACCGCCATCAGATAGGACACTTTGTACCTGCTGATGACTTCAACCGCGTCATGTCCGCGCTCTGCCTTTCCGATCATGGCAAGCAGACCGAGATCGAGCATCATCTCGGTGAATTTGTCCATGCGGGTCGCGGTGGTCGGGCCAGCTGGGCCGACGACTTCGCCCATGACGGGGTCAACCGGGCCGACATAATAGATGGCGCGGCCCTTGAATTCGACCGGTAGCTCTTCGCCCTTGTCCAGCATGTCCTGAATGCGTTTGTGCGCCGCGTCGCGCCCGGTCAGCATCGCGCCGTTCAAGAGCAAGCGATCGCCGGCTTTCCAGCTCGCAACCTCTTCGGGGGTGAGATTATCGAGATCAACCCGTTTGGCTTCGCTATCAGGCGTCCATTCAACCTTGGGCCAAGCGTCCAGATCGGGTTGCGGCAGAAAGGCCGGGCCAGAGCCATCCATAGTCACATGGGCATGGCGGGTGGCGGCGCAGTTCGGGATCATCGCCACAGGCTTGCCCGCTGCGTGACACGGCCAATCAAGAATCTTCACATCGAGAATAGTCGAAAGGCCGCCCAGGCCCTGTGCGCCCACGCCTTGCGCGTTGACCGCATCGAAGATGTCAATCCGCAGCTGTTCGATATCGTTCTGGGCCCCGCGCTGCTTCAGCTGCGCCATGTCGATCGGGTCCATCAGGCTTTGTTTGGCCAGCTTGATGCAATGCTCTGCTGTGCCGCCGATCCCGATGCCCAGCATGCCCGGAGGACACCAGCCCGCGCCCATCGAGGGGATCTGTTCGACCACCCAATCGACGATATTGTCCGATGGGTTCATCATTTTGAACTTGGACTTATTCTCGCTGCCGCCGCCCTTTGCAGCCACATCAATGCTGATAGTGCTGCCCGGGACCATCTCTACAGAAAGCACGCAAGGTGTGTTGTCGCGCGTATTGCGCCGCGTGAACGCCGGGTCAGCCAGAATCGAAGCGCGCAGCTTGTTTTCAGGGTGATTGTACGCGCGTTTTACGCCTTCATCGACGACATCCTGCAGGCTCTTGGCCGATTCGAGGCGGCAGTTCTGGCCCCATTTGATGAAAACATTGACGATGCCCGTATCCTGGCAAATTGGGCGATGCCCCTCTGCGCACATCCGGCTGTTCGTCAGAATTTGGGCGATCGCGTCTTTGGCGGCTGGCCCTTGTTCCACCTTGTAGGCTTCACCGAGCGCCTGAATGTAATCCATCGGATGATAGTAAGAGATATACTGCAGCGCGTCCGTGATCGTTTCGATCAGATCGTCTTCGCGGATAATTGTCATGTCGCTCATCGAAGCTGTGCTCCTGTCGGTCGATTCCCGTACCCTTTGGCTCCGAGGCACTTCTAAGTCCATCATCCAATTGCAAACAATAGTGCATGAGCTGCAAAGAACTTGGCTGACGAGCACACAAAGGCTAGAGATGATTGACGTAGTGTATTGTGTATGTAATACAGCCGGTGAATGCCATGACAAAGACTGATTCCTCCGCCGCCCGCAGGGCAATGATTGACAGCCAGCTGCGCACCAGCGGCGTGAACGAGCCGTTCGTAATCGCGCGAATGGGCAGCGTTGCTCGCGAAGATTTCGTGCCAGCCGGCGCCAAGTCCATTGCCTATATGGACCGCGCGATTCCTCTGGGTGATGGCGCATTTCTCGCCGCACCTATAGTTCACGGCAAGATGCTGGCCGAAGCGCGTCCGGGCCTGGATGACAATGCGCTCGTGGTCACGAGTGGCTCGGCCTATCTTGCTGAGTTGGTCAAGCCATTGGTCGGCAAGCTCGACACCAAATCGGTCAAAGAGATTGTCGACGGCAAGAAGGGTCGCAAGACCTATTCACTAATCCTGATCGATGGCGCGATCGAGGAACTGCCCGATACGCTGGCTAAGCGCCTTGAAGATAATGGCAGGATCATAACCGGTGTGGTTGAGCGCGGCGTCACCCGCCTCGCAACAGGACGCAAAGTGGCTGGAAACGTCGTGCTACAGCCGCTTGCCGACATCGGAATTCCCGTGCTGCACGCTATCGACAAGCCCAAGGAATGGAGCTTCTAATCTGATGATGCGGAGCAAGACCTGCCGGCGCACAGCCGCGTTACTCGTTCTAAGCTCCGCAATGGTTCCGGCCACTGCGCAGGCTGATACGCTGCGCGAAGCATTGGCGGCAGCTTACGAAGCAAACCCTTCATTGGAAGCTGCACGCGCGCAGCAGCGCGTAACCGATGAAGATGTCCCGATTCAAGCATCGCGAGGCGGCATTGATGTCAGCGCGGTCGCCAATCATATCGAGTTCACCAAGGTCTCGCCCAACAGCTTCACTGCGCCCGAGCGGCGTTTTTCGGCTGGATTGGATTTGACGGTCCCGATCTACTCTGGCGGCGCGGTCAATAATGGCATCAAAGCCGCCAAGGAACGCGTGGCTGCAGGTCAGGCTGATCTCCGTGGGACGGAAAGTTCGGTTTTCAGCCAGGTGGTTGCGGCCTATATGGATGTGCTGCGCACTGAAGCGCTGGCTATGCTTGCCGGCAACCAGGTCGAAGTGCTCACGATCAACCTTGAAGCGACCAATGACCGTTTCGAGATTGGCGAGCTTACGCGTACCGACATTGCGCAATCACAATCGCGGCTGGCCCTGGCGCAAAGCGATTTCCGAAATGCACAAGCAAATCTGATTTCTGCACGCGAGACATATATCCAGCTGATAGGTCGAGCGCCGCAGGATCTTCAGGCGCCGCCACCGCTGCCAGGCTTGCCCGATACTGTGGGTGAAGCTGTGGTCACCGCGCTCGACAACAACCCCGATCTGATCGCGGCAAAGGAACGTGCGGACGCGGCGGGCTATGATTCGGAAGTGGCGGGTGCTGGCCGCCTGCCGACGATCGGCGGCTTTGTGAATTACGACTACACCGATTTCTATGGCACTTTGGGCGGCCCGATCTCAGCCAATTTTGCGCAGGATGAAACCACCGCCAACATCGGTGTTCAGGTGACTGTGCCAATTTTTCAGGGTGGTCGCCCCGCAGCTCAGCAACGTCAGGCCTTTGCACGCGAGACCGCTGCTCTTGAGAACGTGATCGCCACAGAGCGTAGCATCATCGCGCAAACTCGCGCCGCCTATGCCAGCTGGCAAGCGTCGCGGGCGGTGATCGAAAGTTCCGAGGCGGCGGTTTCAGCAGCCGAACTCAGTCTGGAAGGTGTGCGGGCCGAAAACTCGATAGGCAATCGTACGATTCTGGACGTTCTCAACGCCGAGCAGGAATTACTTTCTGCCCGCGCGCAATTGGTGACAGCCCGGCGCAATGCCTATGTCGCGGGATTCAGCGTGCTGGCGGCGATGGGCCGGGCTGAAGCACGCGACCTCAATCTCGATACTGGCGGCGTTCTCTATGATCCTCAGGTCAATTACGACCGGGTCAGGAACAAGATCTTCGATTGGCAGCGCGACCCGGAGCCAGAGGCAAATTCAACCAGAACCGTTGACATCCCGGCTGCTGACGCGATGATTGGGCCGCCTGATGAATCGGGTGACGTCACAAATTATTGACGTCACAGAGACCTCGGGCCAACTCGGCAGTTGAGAAATCAGGGGTGTACGGCGCAATGGCGCACAGCAATAACGAAGCATCGGTCGAAGAAATTCTTGAATCAATCAAGAAGGTTATCGCGCGTGACAATCGCGAGATTCCACCTGCTGTGCGTATCCCGGAAGAAGGTGGCGCGATTGAGGACGAGGATGATGTCCTCGATCTGGGCGAAATGGAGTTCGCCGATGACGGCGAGATTGCTGACACTCCGCTGACGACGGACGCGGTCCAAAAATCGATGCGCGACAATTTCGAAGCGCTGGCGATGCTGGCAGAGCCCGGTGCAAGACCACAGATCGTCCGCTCGGGCGAAACATCGCTCGAAGGCATGGTCCGCGATATGCTGCGCCCGATGCTGGCCGAATGGCTCGACACAAACCTGCCTGGAATGGTCGAAAAGATGGTTCAGGCCGAAATCGCCCGGATTGCCAGCAAGCGCCGCTAGCCAATCCGGCAACGCATCAATGCCTGATCGCAGCCCTCTGGATGACGCCCGACTGGGCCTCGCAAAGCTTGGCGGCGAAACGATCGACCGTCATGTCTTTTTGTGTGCGATGAGCGAAAAGCAGAAATGTTGCGCGCGTGAAAAAGGTGTGGCCTCGTGGAAGTTTCTCAAGCGCCGATTGAACGAGCTGAAATTGGCCGGGCCCAAACGGATCAATCCCGAAGGCCGGCCTTGCGGTGGGGTTCAGCGCACCAAGGCAGATTGCCTGCAGGTTTGTGCCGCCGGGCCCATCGCTGTCGTCTATCCCGACCGCGTCTGGTACCACTCGGCAAGCCCTGACGTGCTGGAGCGCATTATCCAGGAACATCTGGTTGGCGGAACGCCAGTCGAAGAGTTCCGGCTTTCGAACGACTGACCGCAGTCGCCATCAACCTTCAACGTGGGCTAGTCTTCGTCATGTCTTGGCAGGTTGTTGTCGACCGATGCGTCATGCCCGGTGCCGTTTGACAGGAAAACCAACCCCATCAATGCACTGGTTAGCAGCATGGTGAAGCCGATCCCCAAAGCGACGGCGATGTAGAAGTGGATCGAGACTGCACCGTTGAATTTGTAGAGTAGCGCGATTGCAATCAGCACCACACCCACGGTCAGCATGAACATGAATCGCATGATCCGGCGGTAGCGTGCCCAGGCGTATGCGGCGTTCTCGGGATCATCAAGCGGCGATTTACTGACCATGTGCTGCGACATGGGGCCTCGCAAGCCGCGATGCAATGTCCATTGTGAACCGATAGATTCGCCTTTTCGCAAAGCAGGTGGCATGTTTTGCAAGGAATTAGACAAGAGAGGAGAAAACCCATGACAATCGCGCGGATCATTGAGGGACGCCGCGGCGCCGAAGTCATCTCCTGCGACTCAAACGACACTATGCGAGAGGCCGTCGCCCTGCTCGCAAAAAAGCGGATTGGCGCTGTGCCTGTGATGCGCGGTGGTTCGGTTGTCGGGATATTTTCCGAACGTGATGTGATCTACAAGCTGGCGAACGAGGGTGAAGCCTGCCTCAATCGCCCGCTCGCAGATGTGATGACTGCGCCGCCCATCACCGTCGAAACAACAAGTCTGATCAACGAAGCATTGGCGCTGATGACAAGGCGCAGGATCCGCCACCTCCCCGTAATGGAGAACGGTGCCATGGTCGCGTTTATTTCGATCGGCGACCTTGTGAAATACCACACCGATGAGGTCGAGCACGAGGTAGAGGCCCTGCGCGAATATATCCAAACCGCCTGATCGGGCGCGCGGAGCTTGCTGTTTGGGCATTCGCACCCTAAATTTGCTCCATCATGGCTGAAACACTCACTCTGACACCGGCTGCGGCAAAGCGCGTATCCTGGATTGCTGAAAAGCAGTCCAAACCCGCAATCCTGCGCCTTTCAGTCGAGGGGGGTGGATGTTCAGGCTTTCAGTACAAATTCGATCTGGCTGATGCCGCCGAGGAAGACGATTCCATCAGCGAGACCGCTGGTGTGAAGTTAGTGGTTGATCCGGTCAGTCTTGATCTGGTTTCCGGCAGTGTGGTCGACTTCGTAGAATCTCTCGGGGGTGCGGCCTTCAGAGTGGAAAACCCGCAAGCGGCGGCGGGTTGCGGCTGCGGGTCCAGCTTCGGGATATAGGGTTTGGGCCTTTGTGGTCAGCAGGATCACTCGCAATAAAGGTGTTTGATCGCGCGTGATCTTCGGGCACTAGTCGCCCCATGAAAATCGCGACCTACAATATCAATGGCATCAAAGCGCGGCTGCCGCGGTTAAAGGAATGGCTCACGGAAACCCGGCCAACCGTCGCATGCCTGCAGGAAATCAAAAGCATGGACGAGAATTTTCCGGCCCATGAATTTGACGATGTTGGTTATCACGCAATCTGGCATGGTCAGAAGAGTTTCAACGGTGTCGCCATTCTGGTCGACAAGGAAGCTGGCATTGGTGAACCCGTAGAGGTTCAGCGCGGCTTGAGGATCGACGGCCCGAACGATGGCGAGGGCGAACAGGCACGCTATTTAGAGGCCGATGTTGGCGGTGTACGGATTGTTTGCATTTACCTGCCTAACGGCAATCCGCAGCCTGGGCCGAAATTTGACTATAAGATTGCCTGGATGGCGAAATTGCGCGAACGCATGGCGCAAATCTGGGCTGAGGAAGTGCCAGCGGCTGTGCTGGGCGATTTCAACGTTATTCCGGAGGATAATGACGTCTGGGCAACCAAGGCGATGGCCGAAGATGCGCTGATGCAGCCGGAATCTCGTGGGGCCTATGCACGTCTACTAGCCGATGGCTGGACGGATGCGCTGCGCACCCACAATCCGCGCGGTGGCGTTTGGACATATTGGGATTATCAAGCGGGCGCATGGCAGCGAGATCATGGATTCAGGATCGATCACATTCTGCTCAACCCGGAAACGGCAGACAGGTTGGAGGCTGTAGGAGTCGATAAGGACCATCGCGGGCGCGAAAAAGCCAGCGACCATGCACCTGTTTGGGCAGTGTTGCGGGACTGAAGCGCTCAAAAACCAAAAGGGCCCGCCTGTTCCCAGACGAGCCCTCTCAATATTCTAAATGCGGCAATTTCTTACCGATAGAAGATATGCTGGTCGATTGTAGCGCGGGCCGTTTTCTTCCGGCTCCAGCTCGGACTCACATATTTCGCGTGGAAATAGAGCGCGTCTTCAGCCTCTGATTCCCACATACCTTCATGCGCGATGCGTGCGATTGCCTTCGCGCGTTTCCAAGCATTCGAGCCTGTATTGATACGGGGCATTGCGCCGCCACGAACGAATGAGAATTGGGCGCGCTGATAAACAACGCCGCAATAGCTTGATGGAAAGCGCGAACTGTCCGCGCGGTTGATCACAACTTGTGCCACAGCCAGCTGACCGGAAAGCGGCTCACCGCGCGCTTCAAAATATACCGCCCCAGCGAGGCAATGCATCTGCTCTGACAGTGTAAAATCGGTTTCGGTTTCGGAAACAAGTTCCTGCAGCGAAGTTGCGCGGGTTTCAGAGGAAACCTCTTCGCTCGGCTCGGCGAGTGGCTGAACCACTTCTTGTGCGACGAAAACAGGGAATGATGCCGGTTCGGCATCAGCAGCGACATCGATGGCCACCGCAGCCTCAGGATCCGTGTCCTGAGCTAAAGCGCTTGAAAGTTCAGCACTTGCGAATGTCAGGGCGAGAGCCACTGCCGCAGCAGCAATCCCGAGCCCATGGCTCCTTCGGGTCATATTGTCCGTTATTTTAAGCGGTGAGCTAGCTCCGTCGCAGGCTGGGACCGATACCTTTTGGTATTCAATAAGTGGTCCAATTTCATGGCCTGCCGGCCGCCCCCCGTCTGCGTGCTAGCGAGCTCGACCTCATTGCCGAGCATACGCCGCCTACGCGCCTAGAAGCTGGCGGGGCAGATAGGCGACTTTCCACGGAGGTCAAGTTAACGCGGCAAGGATGCGATGAACTGTGCGCCATCAGCGATATCTGCCTCCAAAACCCAGGTATCGGGGTCTTGTTGCTTGCGTCGCTCAATGTATTCGAAAATTTCTTTTTGGTTTTCAGGGTTTTGCTGCTTTGCAGCAAGAAACGGTCGCGAACCATCCAATTGCGGCATCTTTTCGAAAAGAACTGCATTCTCACCGCGATAGAAAGTTAAGATAAGGATCGTTCCGGCATCTCTTTCGCCCTTGGCGGTAACCACTGCGAAACCTCCGGCGGCCTCGACCAGGCGAATAATGGCTGAAACTTCCAGATGTGCTGGTAAGCGCGCGTCCACAGCGCTTACTCCGCCCCTGCCGAATATCCTGGCAAGCCGGACAAGGCGATGCGTGATCGCATCAATGTGCCGGTTCCGCGGCCGATTTCCTCGCCCTCTGCATCGATCAACCGCGATTCAGCCACGAAAACGCGGCGTTTGCCACTGATCCAGAGCCCTTCGGCCACCACTTCGCCCGACCGCACAGGCTTGGTGAAGTGTAGGTTGAACGAGGTTGTCAGAAGAAAGCGATCAGTCGTGCGGGAATTCGCAGCGTAGAACGCCGCGTCATCGAGCATCTTGAAATAAATGGTGCCATGCGCAGCGCCAGCCGCATGAAAGACACTTTCGTCGATCTGGAATGTAATCCGTGAACGACCTTCACCGGGGATCTCGAGCCGAGAGTTGAATGTCTCGTTGATCGGTGCGGAAGCGTACAGGCGTTCCAATGCGCGATAATGCAAGTCGGCGCCTATGCCGACGCCCCCTGCTTCGGCGCGCCCCTCAGGCGGCATCACGCTCTAGATGGCTGGCCAGAAGCGCATACATGGCTTCCGTATTGGGCGCTTCGATCAAAGCCTCACGCGTATGTTCATCACGCGCCAGACGCGAAATCGCCGCCAATGCATGCAAGTGAGCAGCACCGGCATATTCTGGCGACAATAGTCCGAACACCAGCTCGACGGGCATGTCGTCTGCCGCTGCGAAATCAACCGGGTTTTCCAGGCGTAGAAGAACCGCGATGGGCCGATTCACCTTCGAAGATCGAGTATGTGGAATCGCAACACCGTTGCCGAAACCGGTTGAACCGAGCTTCTCGCGCTCTTCCAACCCTTCAAGCACATCAGATGCGTTCGCGTCGCAGCAAGCCGCAAAAAGCTCGCTCAAGCGTTCGAGAACCAAATCCTTGGATTCCAGACAGGCAGCAGCAATCGCCTCTGGAAGTAATTGAAAATTCACATTCATTTTAAGCTGTTTTCAACCCGATATTCTATTTCAGCGACTTCAAAATTCGGTACACATCCCATGCAGGATGAATTTTTCCAAATGGTGTTCATCTTCTTTAGGCTGACCGCTGTAAACCAGCGGTTCACCCCTTAGCGCGGCTCAACCCACCCGATCGAACCGTCGGATCGGCGATAAACCATATTGTGACGCCCGGTTCCAGCATTTTTGAAGAATAGCGCGTTGGTGTCTCGCAAGTCGAGCATCATGACAGCATCAGCTGCACTGGCCTCGGGAATATCAACACTCGTCTCTGCAATGATCGGTGGAGCATGATGAAGGAGCTCCTCCTCACCCTCGTCACTGGCAAAGATGGTGTAGCCAGCCTCTTCGAACGTATAGGCTGCGGCTTCTTCGGCACGGGCGAAATCGGCTTGCTCATGGCGGTCATTCAAGCGCCTTTTGTAACGGCGCAATTGTTTGTCGATCTTGGCAGACGCCGCGTCCAGAGCCTGATGTGCATCAGCTGCATCGGCATGTGCTTTCAGAATCAGGCCCTGCATAACGTGCGTGACAATATCGCATGCGAACATGCCAGCAGGCGCTTTGCCAAAGGTGACATGCGAAGAGATAGCACGGTCAAAGTACTTCTCGACTATCCCGCCCAGCCGGCTGTCCACATGCTCCCGCAAGGCATCGCCGGTTTCGATCTGATGGCCCGATACGCGAATATCCATATGTGGGATCTCCTCAACATTGGTAGGGGACATAACCCCCCGGTACTCAATTCGACCAGATCGGTTTTTCGATCCGTTCGAGAAACTTCTTGTGGCGTGCAAGCTCGGCATCACTCGCCGCATGCGGCCTGGCCTCGCGCCGCGGTCCAGATGCTTTGGTCGGGCGGGTTGAATCTAGTGCGGCGACACGATCACACTGGCTGTCAGCCGCCAGTTCCAAACCGATCTGGCGCCCACCCATCAGCTCTACGTAAACCTGAGCCAGCAATTCAGCGTCAAGCAGCGCGCCGTGCTTCACGCGGTGGCTGCGATCAACGCCATAACGCGTACACAGGGCATCAAGTGATACTTTTGCGCCCGGGTGGCGTTTGCGCGCGATGGCAACGGTATCGACCATTCGGTCCATGTTGATAGGTTCGCGACCGATGAGCTTCAGCTCGTTATTAAGAAAGCCAAAATCAAAGCCCGCATTGTGCGCAACAAGCGGTGCATCCCCCAAAAACGCGATCAGTTCATCGACCTGCGCAGAGAAAAGCGGTTTTGTTTCGAGGAAGGAAATCGACAATCCGTGCACCGCTTCAGCGGCAGCAGGCATATCGCGTTCGGGATTGTAATAGGCGTGGTAGGTGGCCCCGGTCGGCACCCGGTTGATCATTTCTACACATCCCATTTCAACCATCCGGTCACCCGAATCAGGGTCCAGGCCGGTGGTCTCTGTGTCGAAAACGATTTCCCGCATTGGTGTTACTATCAGACTCGCATTCTGATTTGGCAAGCGATTCCGGAACACGGGCAGAGCTTTATCTCTCCGCACTCAATTGTGCGATCAGATCGGCAACCGCAGCTTCAGTTTCAGCCAGAGTAACGCCAGTATCGATCACATGGTCAGCGCGCTCGCGCTTCTCTATATCAGGGGTTTGCAGTGAAAGAATATGCGCGAACTTCTCAAGCGTCATCCCTTCACGGCCAAGCACTCGCTTTCGCTGGATTTCGGCCGGCGCCGACACAACAACAATCGTATCCACGCTTTCATGGCCGCCCTTTTCGAACAGCAAGGGAATGTCGAAGACCACCATCGGCGCACCGCCGTGTTCGATCATGAACTCTATGCGTTTGGCCGCGACAGCAGGATGGACGATCGCCTCCAGCCGGGAGAGGGCATCTGGGTCGCCAAAAACCAGCTGACCAAGGGTGTCACGCTTAACCCCCTTGGGACCAGTTGATCCGGGAAAAGCAGCTTCGATGGCCTCGAGCAATTCGCCACCCGAACCCTGCATGGAACGGACTTCTTTATCGGCGTCAAACACAGGCACACCGTGTCGCTCGAACATTTCTGCGACTGTCGATTTACCCATTCCGATCGAACCGGTGAGACCTATGATGAGTGGCTTTGTCATCGCTTTAGAAGCTCCCGAAGCTGCGCATCGTGCTCGCGCGGCGCGGCTTGCCCGAAGAACTTCTCGAATGCAGCCGCTGCCTGCCCGATTAGCATATTGAGACCGTCCAATGTTTGATGTCCGGCGGCGCGGGCGTTCCTCAGGAGTGCAGTGTCGAGCGGATCGGTGACGATATCATAGGCAATCGCACCTGGTGGTGCGTGGCTCCAATCAAATGCGAGTTCGGATTGCCCGCGCATACCCATTGGCGACGCGTTGACCACCAGATCCAGGCACCCATCACGATCATCGAAGGCAAAGTCGGTCGGCTCTGCAAAATGATCGAGATGTACTGCGTGATGCTCGCCCTTTGGAGCAACCTCTTCGAGAATAGACCTTGCCTTGTCGGGGTTGCGTCCTGCAAGAACTATCGTGAAGCCTTGTCCGGCAAGGCCGGCAACAATGGCCCGAGCCGCACCACCTGTGCCCAGAACACGAGCCATCCGAAAATAATGTTCTTGCGATAATTCGCCACGGAGCGGTTCAAGGAATCCGACCGCATCGGTGTTGTAACCGATGAGCTGGTCACCTTCACGAACCAGAGTGTTGATTGCTCCGATTTGTGTAGCGACCGGGTCCAGCCGGTCAGCCAGATCAATCACAGCCTGTTTATGTGGCATCGTAATGTTGCAACCCCGCCATTCAGGGTCACTGCGGCGCGATTTGATGTAATCGCCAAGTTTATCGCTCAACACATGCTGGGCACAATAGGTCGGTGCAGCCCCCAATTTTTCGAGCCAGAAATTGTGGATTGCAGGAGACTTTGAATGAGCGATTGGGTCGCCAATGACTTCAGCATAGGGCTTGATCATGAAACCAACTCACCCAGGTCGCGCAGTGCGCCAAGTACACCCAGCAGCGGCATTCCCAGTACCGTGAATTGATCACCGTCGATCCGTTCAAACAATTGCGGGCCCATGGCTTCAATCCGGAAAGCGCCTGCGCAATAGCCGATCTCTGGCCATTCAGCATCGAGATATTGCTCGATAAATTGCTCGCTTAATTCGCGCACATGAAGCTCGGCCAGAGATGTGGTGCTCCATTCACACGTATCATCGCGTACGATCGCAGCGCCGCTATGCAGCTCCATAACCTTACCTGAGAAGAAACGCAGATGCTCGGCTGCCTGTTCGCGGCTTTGCGGCTTGTCGAAGCGCTGCCCGTCGCACACGACCAGGCTATCACTGCCCAACACCAGCCGTGCGGCATTGTCTACCGCTACAGCTTGGGCCTTTGCAACACTCAGAGCCTCAGCAATCTCCTCCGGGGAACAGCCGGAAAGCGCCACTTCGACGGCGCGCTCATCTATATGTGCCGGCATGGCTTCATACATGACCCCTGCCGCATCCAGCATCGCCCGCCGTGACGCACTTTTGGAGGCCAGGATGATCATATCGCGCCTTCACCACTTTCATCCGGCGCTGCCGCTTTGTCTTTCCGTTCTTGCATGAATCGGATCACCGCCGCTGCCGTCTCCTCAATCGAACGCCGGGTTACATCAATCACGGGCCAACCATTGTCGGCAAACATCCGCCGCGCAAACTGCACCTCTTCGCGCACCCGCTCATCATCGACATAGGATGTCTCTGTTGCTTCGTTGAGTGACAAGAGCCGGTTGCGACGTACCTGGACCAGCCGTTCCGGAGCGGTCGTCAAACCCACCACCATGGGGTGACGAAGCCCGAACAAAACCTTTGGCGGCGGCGATTCAATTACCAAGGGGATGTTCGCAACCTTATACCCGCGATTGGCAAGGTAGATGCTTGTTGGCGTTTTCGAGCTGCGCGATACACCAGCCAGAACAATGTCCGCTTCTTCCCAATCTTCCCAGCCAATCCCGTCGTCATGGGCAATCGTATAGTGAATTGCATCGACACGGCCGAAATAAGCTTCGTCCATCAGGTGTTGGCGGCCAGGCCTGCCATGCGCCTCTTCACCCAGCTGCACTTCAAGTGCGGCGGTTACCGAATCCAGCACGGGCACGGCAGGCAGACCGATCTGGCGACAGTGCTCCTCCAGACGCGCTCGTGTGTCTGGATTGACCAGGGTGAACAGGACCAGACCGGGGCTATCCACCAGCGAAGGCACAATCCGGTCCAGGTGCTGGCGCGAGCGCACCATCGGCCAGAAATGATGAACAACCTCGGGAGTGTCGAATTGCGCCAATGCCGCCTTGGCGATCATCTCCAGTGTTTCACCGGTCGAGTCAGAGACAAGATGTAGGTGCATGTTTGCTATTCCGGTTGAATACGATCTCTGTCGATTGGAGCCCTGTGGACGAGAACCGGCATAAACCACGGGAGAAGTCTGAGGACAAGTTCGTGGAGCCAATCCATGCCCGCTATCAAATGTTTTACCAAGGGGTCTGTGAACACCTGGCCAGAGCTGTCCCCAGCCTGTTGATAGCGAGCAAAAGTTTGACTCGACTCCCGCAAAGTCGCGAGTCGGGGTCAATCACAGCCTTTGCAATTACGGGAGAAATTGGGCAGGAGCCACTTGTTCCCGATATTCACAGGGCCAACAGACTCTATAATCCTTATATATAATATAATTATAGTTGATTGGACTTAGACCTATGCCTGGTTTGCTTCTCGATACGTTACGCGGTCATAAGGCCTCCCGGCCACCTATGTGGCTGATGCGCCAGGCTGGGCGCTACCTTCCCGAGTATCGCGAATTGAGAGCAGAGAAGGGAGGTTTTCTCGATCTGGTGTATGACAGCGATGCGGCTGCGGAAATCACGATCCAGCCGCTGCGCCGGTTTGGGTTTGATGGTGCAATCCTGTTCTCCGATATCCTGATTGTCCCACATGCGATGGGCCAGGGGCTGGAGTTTCTCGTTGGCGAAGGACCCAAACTTTCGCCGCGCTTGCTTGATGCAAAGCTAGAGAGTTTCACGGCGCAACCCGAGCGTTTCGAGGCAATTTACGAGACGGTGCGCAAGTGTCGCGCGATGATCGGTGATGATGTGACCATGCTGGGCTTTGCGGGAAGTCCGTGGACAGTCGCGACTTACATGGTGAATGGCGAAGGCAGCCGCGATCAGCACGCGACGCGCGAGCTGGCTTACACGGATCCGGCCCGTTTCCAGTCGATCATTGATGCGATAGTAGATGTCACCATCGGCTATCTGCGTGGTCAAATCGATGCAGGCGCTGAAGCAGTGCAATTGTTTGATAGCTGGGCTGGCAGTCTGGCGCCTGACCAGTTCGAACGCTGGGTAATTGCGCCCAATGCGACAATCACCGCAGCAATCAAACAATCGCATCCTGACGCGCCGATTATCGGTTTTCCAAAAGGCGCCGGTGCAAAGCTGGCGCAATATGCCAAGGAAACCGGTGTCGACGCGCTGGGTCTGGATGAAACGGTTGATCCGGTCTGGGCAAACAGGGAAGTTCCACAAGGCATGCCGGTGCAAGGCAATCTTGATCCCTTGATGCTGATGGCAGGCGGCAAAGCGATGACCGATCGGATCGAATTCATCATCGATACCTTTGCTGACCGCCCGCATATCTTCAATCTGGGTCATGGCATCGGCCAGTTTACACCGATCGAGCATGTTGAGCAGTTGGTTGCCGCGGTTCGCGGCGCTTGAACCAAATGCGGGGGTGACGGACCGATGAGGGATACCTACATATCCATGCGATGCAGGACATCATTGCTGTGACTTACCTTTGGCTCAAGGCCGGCCATATCATCTTCGTGGTGTTCTGGATGGCTGGCCTGTTCATGCTCCCGCGCCAGCTGATCTATGTGCATCCTTCAGCGCCGGGATCAGAGGAAGAAGCGCTATGGGTCAAACGTATGGACCTGCTACGCAAGATAATCCTGACGCCGAGTATGATCATTGCTTGGGCGTTAGGGCTGCTTATGAGCGTCCAGCTGGGCTTGTTTAACGGTTTACCCGGATTAGGGTGGTTACACGCCAAAATCCTCTTTGTTGTCCTTCTGACGGGCTTTCACGGGTATTTGATCGCGCAGACGAAGAAGGTTGCCAAGGGTCAGCGACCTTTGAGCGAAAAGCAGCTTCGCATGATTGGCGAGTTGCCAGGGCTGCTGCTGGTTATCATCGTAATTCTAGTGGTGGTTTTTCGTGCTATGTAAAATCGGTAACGATTCCTGATTGACGATAGCGCGGCGCAATTCTATCCCGAACTCATCTAACCGGCATCAAGGCATCGCGTTCAAGCGACGCCAAGGTCTGCTTTCTCCAAGCCCAAACGCCTCCGGACCCAAACGAGGCACTGACCTGTCGGCCAACATTTTCCAACACGGACAAGAATCGAAATGCATCTTAAAGACTTGAAAGAAAAAACCCCGGCCGAATTGGTCGCGATGGCGGAAGAATTGGGCGTTGAAAGCGCAAGCACTATGCGCCGTCAGGATCTGCTGTTCAGCATCCTGCGCGAGCTTGCTGAAGATGACGAATACGAAGAAAAAATCATGGGCATCGGCACGATCGAAGTGCTACAAGATGGCTTTGGATTTTTGCGCTCGCCCGAGGCAAACTATCTAGCTGGGCCGGACGATATCTATGTCTCGCCTAACCAAATACGCAAATGGGGTTTGCGCACCGGGGACACTGTCGAAGGTGAAATTCGCGCACCCAGAGAAGGCGAACGCTATTTCGCGCTGACAAGTCTGACTACCGTCAACTTTGACACGCCGGACGCAGTGCGCATGCGCACCAATTTCGACAACCTTACTCCGCTCTATCCCGACAAGAAGCTCAACCTCGATCAGGTTGACCCGACAGTCAAAGACAAGTCTGCACGAGTGATCGATATTATCGCGCCCCAGGGCAAGGGCCAGCGTGCATTGATCGTGGCGCCGCCACGTACGGGTAAAACGGTGCTGTTGCAGAACATCGCAAAGGCGATCACGGACAACCACCCCGAGGTTTTCCTGCTGGTTTTGCTGGTTGATGAGCGGCCCGAGGAAGTTACGGACATGCAGCGCAGCGTTAAGGGTGAGGTGATCTCCTCTACCTTTGACGAGCCTGCCAATCGCCACGTCCAGGTCGCTGAAATGGTGATCGAGAAGGCGAAACGGCTGGTTGAGCACAAGCACGATGTTGTCATCCTGCTCGATTCGATCACACGTCTGGGCCGTGCCTACAACACGGTGGTTCCAAGCTCAGGCAAGGTTCTGACCGGTGGTGTGGATGCCAACGCATTGCAGCGCCCGAAACGTTTCTTCGGCGCTGCGCGTAACATCGAAGAAGGTGGATCGCTGTCCATCATCGCAACCGCGCTGATCGATACCGGCAGCCGCATGGACGAAGTAATCTTCGAAGAATTCAAGGGCACCGGTAACTCGGAAATCGTGCTTGATCGCAAGGTTGCTGACAAGCGCATCTTCCCGGCGCTCGATGTCGGCAAGTCCGGCACCCGCAAGGAAGAGCTGCTGGTCGACAAGGACAACCTCTCGAAGATGTGGGTCCTGCGCCGTATTCTCATGCAGATGGGAACAGTCGACGCGATGGAATTCCTGCTCGACAAAATGAAGGATTCGAAAACCAACGAAGACTTCTTCGAAACCATGAACCAGTAATTTCTAGCAGATTCAGGGCGGGTTTTCAGCAGCGAGAGCTCGTTAACCCGCCTTCATAAGCTCCAACTGCGCGCCCATCATTTCCCAGACCTTGTTCACCGCTTTCAGTGGGCGCACCATCACCTTGAAATCGGTGATCAAACCCTCGTCGTCAAAGGTTATCATGTCGATGCCGTTGACCTGAATACCGTCCATCTCTGTCTGGAATTCGAGCACCGCGGTGTTCCCGTCCACAACTTCGCGCAGATATTGAAAACTGTCATTGCCGAGCGTTTGTCCGGCGGCGGTTAGATAGGCAACGACGATCGGGCGCCCTTTTTGCGGTGTGTGTACAACCGGAGAGTGAAACACAGCGTCTTCGCGCATGATGTTTGTTAGGGCGGCTGGTTCACTTCCACCTTCGATCACTTCATGCCAGCGTTTGAGGCCTTTGGCAGCCGGGCTCATGACAGATGCTCTGCAAAAAATGCTTTGGTGCGGCCATCAGCCAGCTGAGCGCCTAGTTCATCTCGCCGGTTTCCACTCTCGGTTGCGAAACCGTGGTCCAACCCTTCATAGTCGTACAAGGTCACGCGTGGATGGTCATCAAGACCTGCGTGCATTGCGGCCTGCGCTTCGGGGCCAACGAAATGGTCAGCGGTTGGAATGTGTAATAGCAATGGGTTGGCTATTGCGTGTTTTTCACCCAGCATCTGGTCGATCATCACACCGTAGTAGCCGACAGAAGCATCAATGTCCGTCCGTGCGGCGGTCATGTAGGCAAGCTTCCCTCCAAGGCAGTACCCCACACAACCAACCTTGTTCACGCCGGCATCTCTACGGATCCAATGTATTGTTGCCTCGATGTCCTTGACGCCATCGTCCGGATTATATTTTCCAAAATAATCAAGAGCTTCGTTAAACTCCGCCTCAACGTCAGGGTCGAGTTCGAGTCCGGGCTTCATACGAAAGAACAGATCGGGTGCAACCGCCAGATATCCTTCCGCAGCCCAACTATCGCATTTGCGACGAATGCCCTGGTTCACGCCAAAAATCTCCTGGATCACAATAACCGCAGCTTTAGCTGTGCCTTCAGGACGCGCGACATAGGCGTTGAAATCTGCATCGCCATCAAGGGTGGAAATTGTAGCCGTATCGGACATTTGGGCGCTGCTCCTTTGATTCTTTGTTAAAACGGCTTATCGCTTGGCAAGCGGGTTTGCCAAACCCAAATTTGAGAGGATGCTCGCCTGATGAGCGTGAGGCAAAGGAGGAATCGCGATGAAGGTCAATGTCGGGCTCGACTGCACACCTGAGCAAGCGCGGGCATTCATGGGTCTGCTCGATGTGTCGGAGGCAAACAGCGTCTATGTCGACAGTCTGACGAAGGCGATGAAGGGTGTCTCGAGCCCGGACCAATTGCAGGATTTTGCCAAGCATCTTGCGCCGATGGGGCAGATGGGGATGCAGATGTTCCAGAATTTCATGAGCGGCGGAATGGGCTCTGCTGGTGACAGAAAGAAACCTAGCGACGACTAGGATCGGTGCAGCCGCAAATGACTGACACGATTTTTGCATTGTCTAGCGGTGCGCCTCCGGCCGCAATCGGCGTAATCCGCATCAGCGGCCCTGCAGCCGGAACCACCCTTGAATCGATAGTGGGTCGCAATATCCCGGCGCGCAAGGCAAGTTTGGTGAGTTTGCACGCTGCGGATGGCACTGTGTTGGATGAGGCATTGGTGTTGTGGTTTCCGGGTCCAAAAACAGCCACTGGCGAAGATCTACTGGAATTGCATTGTCATGGCGGGCGCGCAGTAGTTGCTGCAATTGAGAGCGAGCTTTCGTCCTTCAAGGGTCTACGCAAGGCTGAACCCGGAGAATTCACTCGCCGCGCTTTTGCAAACGGACGAATAGATTTGGCCGAGGCGGAGGGCCTGGCTGATCTGCTAAGCGCGGAAACCGAGCTCCAGCGCAGCGCAGCTATGGCAATGGCAGGGGGAAGGTTATCGCGGCAGGTTGAAGAATGGCGTGACGCGCTCCTGCGTTTGGCGGCTGAGGTTGAGGCTGCGCTCGATTTTTCCGACGAGGATGATGTAGGCGGCCTTGCAGATGATTTTTCCGCACGCGTACAGCTGCTTTCCGATCAATTGGATGATTTTCTGCAGCGTCCACGTTCTGAGCGGTTGAGTGTGGGATTTCGTGTTGTGTTGGTGGGGCCGCCAAATACCGGGAAATCCACTCTTTTCAATGCGTTGGTTGAGAGTGAGGCCGCTATAACCTCGCCGATTGCGGGCACAACGCGTGATGTGATTGAACGGTCTGTGGCGATCAGCGGTGTACCCTTTACGTTTGTGGACACTGCGGGACTTCATGATGGTGGTGACGATGCAATCGAAGCAATTGGCATCGACCGTGCGCGCAGCCAGCTGAAAAGTGCCGATTTGGTGTTGTGGTTAGGGCCTGATCACGAGGAGCCGAATGGCGCGTGGGGGATTGAAGCCCAGGTGGATAATCCAACGCATTTGGTTAAATCGGCGCCCATGTTTCGGGTCTCTGCTCTCACAGGAGAGGGGGTAGGTGAACTCAAGTCAGGATTGCTCGAACTTGCTCGAAATACATTGCCCAAACCGGGAGAGGCGGCTCTCAACGCGCGTCAGCATAACCTTCTTCAAGATAGCCACGGGGCTCTGTTAGAAGTGCATGACTCCAGAGATCCGCTGCTGATTGCCGAGAGTTTGCGCCGTGCACGCCTCGCTTTTGACCGTTTGATCGGGCGGGCTACAACAGAGGATATGCTCGACGCGCTGTTTGGGCGCTTTTGCATCGGAAAATAGCCGAAGCAAAGCCCAGGTGTTTCACGTGGAACATGTCGTGCGACCATACCGAGGATGGCTAGAGCCGAAAGGGCTTTGACCCCGAGGTATACCCGGAGTATCGGGCGTCTCATGCGAAACTATGATGTACTCGTTGTTGGCGGTGGTCACGCCGGTGTCGAGGCGGCCTGCGCGGCGGCCCGTATGGGCGCGAGCGTTGGTCTGGTAAGTTTTGATCTGAACGCGATCGGGGCCATGAGTTGCAACCCTGCGATCGGAGGGTTGGGTAAGGGCCATTTGGTTCGTGAAGTTGACGCTCTCGATGGTGCGATTGGTCGTGCGGCTGATGCGGGCGCTATCCACTATCGCATGCTCAATCGATCGAAGGGTAGTGCGGTTTGGGGCCCGCGTGTGCAGGCCGATCGCAAATTGTTCAAAGCCGCAGTGCAAAGCGCGGTGAAGGCGCAGGCCGGGCTTGAGTTGATCGAAGGCGAGGCTGCATCGCTTGTGCTGCATGGTAGCCGGATTGGTGGTCTCAACCTGAGCGATGGAACCGTGCTCACGGCTCCAACAGTCATTCTCTGCACCGGGACATTCCTGGGTGGTACGCTGTTTCGCGGGGAAGAGCGGTTTGAAGGAGGCCGCATATGCGAGAACTCTGCTCAGGAGCTTGCCAGACAGTTGCGCGCCGCCGATTTGCCGATGGCTCGGCTGAAAACAGGAACACCTCCGCGTTTGGATGGACGCACCATCGATTGGGCGCGCCTGGAAGAACAGCCTTCGGATGCAGATCATTGGACAATGTCGCCGCTCGTTGAATGCCGCGCTAACCCTCAGATTTTCTGCGCGATCACACGGACGACCGAGGCGGCGCATGATGCCATCCGGGCCAATTTGCACAGATCGCCCATGTTCACAGGTGCTATCGGCGCAGCTGGCCCACGCTATTGCCCGTCCATCGAGGACAAGATTCACCGGTTTGGCGACCGTGACGGCCATCAGATTTTTCTGGAACCCGAGGGGATCGACACACATCTCGTTTATCCCAACGGGATAAGCACATCTCTGCCGGTTGATGTGCAACTCACGATGTTGCGCGCGATACCGGGCCTGGAGAAGGTCGTCATGGAAGTTCCTGGTTATGCAGTGGAATATGACCACATTGATCCCCGGGCTTTAACAGCAGACTTGCAGCTTCGGGCCATTCCCGGACTCTACTGTGCAGGGCAGATCAATGGTACGACGGGCTATGAAGAAGCGGCCGCACAGGGTTTGGTTGCCGGACTGAATGCGGCGGGTAGTGTGCTTGGCAAGGAGCCCCCGCAACTGGATCGTGCGAACAGCTATATTGCGGTGATGGTTGACGATCTGACACTGCAGGGCGTCACAGAGCCATACCGTATGCTGACCGCTCGTGCGGAGTACCGGTTACGGTTGCGCGCTAATAATGCGTCGACGCGATTGACGCCGCTAGGCATTGCTGCGGGTTGTATTGGAGATACGCGGCGCAAGTGGTTTGAGGATCGCGAGGCACGCAGAACCGATCTGGCGCCGCATTTTGACGTGATGATCTCAGCTAAAGCGCTGAGCGACGCTGGCCTCAATGTCCGCCGTGATGGGGGTGACAAGCCGGTTAGCGAGTGGTTGAGGCATGATGGTGTTGGGTTGTGTGATCTGAGCACCTGGTTGACCGCTGATCTGGATCCAGAGGATGCGCTGATCGCCGAGATGGCGGAGGATGCGACCTATGCACCCTATCTGGCGCGGCAAGAGGCGGAACTTCGGGATTTGCGCGCAAGTGAGGCTTTGACTCTCGGTGGCGACTTCCCATTCGGAGACGTGCCAGGCCTTTCCAACGAAATGGTTGAGCGGTTGACGGTGGCTAAACCGCCAAATCTGGCGGCTGCCGGGCGTGTGCCCGGGATAACCCCTGCAGCACTCTCTGCATTGCTCGTCCACGCGCGCCGCAGGCAGGTAGCGGCTTGATGGAACAGGTTTTGCGAGACGAGACCCCTGCCCGAGCTTTCGTCGAAGGCTTAACCAATGCGGCAGGAATGTTGCGCCTGGAAGCGTTAAGTGCTGCACTTATCAATGAGAATCAGCGTCAAAACCTCATTTCGAGGCCATCAGAGGCCCAAATGTGGGTCAGGCACATAGCAGACAGTGCACAGCTCCTGCGTTTTGTTCCACGTGAAACACCCTCGAGGCTGTGGCTCGACCTGGGCACAGGAGCGGGTTTTCCTGGCCTGGTGATCGCGGCACTGCGGCCGGAGTGGAAGATTGTGCTCGTCGAATCCCGTGCGCGCCGCGCTGAATGGCTCGAA
>Ga0255776_10002133_pt1 | contig 22394 bp, 10 predicted proteins | sample 071ome_19_FD_179974 | JGI IMG/M metagenome (GOLD analysis project Ga0255776, IMG submission 179974) | Coastal salt marsh microbial communities from the Groves Creek Marsh, Skidaway Island, Georgia - 071413AT metaG (version 2) | ecosystem: Environmental > Aquatic > Marine > Intertidal zone >... | reverse complement strand
CATAGGCATCTTGCACCGCTTTTACAGCTACTTTTAAACCTTTCGCTATGCCATCACCCGCTTTTAATGAAACCTTTATACTGTTTATAGCTAATTTTCCGGCAGCTATGGCAATTTCTTTAACACCTAAACTAAACTGCAACGTATTATTTTGTTGTTGTTTATTAAGCCATTCTAATCCTCTATCTAATTCTCTAACAATTCTATCAAGAAAATCACCTGGTACTTCCTTGCCTTCTAGCTCTTGTACGTCTTTAAATTTTTGTGAAACTTCAGGATCTGATAATACATCAACAACTTCATCTCTTGCTAATTGATCGGCTATTTGTTTTGCTATCGATGTTTTTCTATCACTTCTTACATTAGATGCTAATCCTCTATCTGTAAAATAACTAATAAATTCATCTTTAACATCAGCAAAATCTTTCTTTTTAAATATTTCTTTACCTGCTCTTGTGGCTTCTCTTATTGGTTTACCTGTTTGAGGATTAATTTGTTTTTCAGCAAATTGTGAAAAACTTTTAGTTATAACATCTAACGGCAACGAGTTGTATATTGCTTCTGCGTTATCTTCTAAAAATACGGCAAATTCCCCACTATCTTTTCCGAATATACCATCTCTTTTAACAAGATCAGTTAATTCATCTTTAAAAGCTTGAACTGTTTTCTTTTTAAAGTTTTTATCTGTTACAGCTGGCAAGCTTGTACCAAATACTTTTTTAACAGCATTTTTAATTTTATTAACGGTTCCATCATCTAATCCAAATGAAGACTTAAGTTTAGTACCAACCTTTTCTAAAACCTGTGAAGAGTCATCAGCTATTGTATCTTCTACCTGTGTTTCTGTAATATCCTGTTTAGGAGCCATTTCAAACTTACCGGTTTCAGGATTTTTTTGCGAGCCTGTTAATTCAGCGATTGATTTATTTAATCTTAAGTTTATATATCTTCTTGCATATGCACCAAATTCACCTTTTGCCGGTGTAAATGTTCTCATTAATTCTACAAACGCAAGATTAGCTTCAGCTATTAAACTTTCTCTTTGTAGCCCTGTATCTTTTGAGGGATCAAACTTTTGGTTTACAACATCGTTTATTAAGCCTTGATTATTAATATATAAATCAGCTTCAGCTTTTCTTTTAGCAGATTCTTCAGTTCTTTCATCTTTTATTATAGCCATTAACTCTTTATTCTTCTGAGCTATCTGTCTGTTTTTACCGCTTATAGTTACCGATGGTTCTTTTATTATACTAACCTCGTCGACTCTACTTGCCTTTTCACTTTCAACTATGTTTTGTATTTCAGAATTTATACCAGCAATTTGTTCGTCATACTCTGGAGCAAATGCTTCATCTCTTTTTTGTTTTTCAGCTTTTAATTTATTTTTAATATTAATTAAGCCAGCCATTTTAATTCTAGCTTCACCTTTTATAGAAGGCGCTAATGCTTCTTCTATTTTTTGAAAAGAATCTAGTTTAGCTACACCATCATTATATTCTTCTAAAGTTATAAAATTAGCTTCAAAATCTTCTTTTAATCTATTTCTTTCTTTTTCAAGTATAGCGTCTTTATCCTTTTGAGTTTTACCATCTGTAGCTTTAACATAACTACTAATAGTACCCATTGCACCAAAACCCATTGGTATTAAGGTAGCTTTACTACCTGCCGCCATTTCTTGTATAAAATTATCAAAGCTAAGAAACTTAAATTTATTTTTCCAACCACCTTCTGCAACTCCCTGACCTATAGCAGAGGCTTGCCCTTGTAAACCTTCTGTTATACCTTCTGTAACTGTATATAGCCCAAAGTTTTTTGCGCTCATTATATTTCGCTTTGTTGTAGTAAATACAGAACTTAATCTAGGCCCTAAAATTTTTGATAAAATTTTATTAGCGCCCGGCACAAATCTTAAAAAAGGTAAACCTTCTAATATACCATTTACAATTCCAACTCCGTCGGCTGTAAGTTTATTTAATTTTTCTGGTAAAACAAAATGAGCTGCTAATTTTTTATTATCTAAAGTATCTTCTAATCCCTCTTTTTCTAAATAAGCTTTTATTTTTTCTTGATTTTCAGGGTCGGTAACTATATTAGTTAACTGATCATTATAATTACTCCCTGCTTCTTGGGCTACAATAGAGGTACCGAATGTTATTGCTCCTGCTACAATTTGAGGCGCCATTTCTAATGTTGCTAAAAAAGGCGAATCTAAAAAATCTTCTAAACTATTTATTTCCTTAATAAACCTATCGTTATTGCCAAGAGTATTTAATGCTGTAGCTAATTTTGTATCTGTTTCTAAAAGTTTAAATAATTCTTTATTTTTAGAAAGCATATGATCAAACTGTCTTTTTTTTGCTTCTTTAACTGTTATTTTAACAGGACTAAAATTAAAATTACCTTGTGAATCAAATTGACCATATTTTACTAAATCATTATCGTTTAAATTTTCCCAACTTTCTGATTGTTTTTTATAATGATCATATATTTTATCATATTTAGATATTTGTTTACCTATAAAACCTGACTCCATCTGCTTTATACCTTTTAACGCAGATTCTCTCATTCTTTCAAATTCTCCGGGGTTTTCTGATAAACCGGCTGCTTGTCTTCTTAATTTAGCTCCATACTTATCAATAAAATTATATACTGATTGAGACGCTTTTTTAGTATATGTTTGTATTAATTCATTTTCATCATATAGCTTTCCAAATATTTCTTTACTTTCTTTTGAAACTTCAATGTTTTTGTTTTGTAAAGTTTTTTCAAAAAATCTTTGTTTGTCTATTTGATTTGCATAATAATCTCTTGCTACAACGCTATCGGAAAGCGTATTAACTTCTAAATTTTTTAAATCTTTTCCGTATTGTGTTTCTAACTGCTGTTCTCTTCTGCCTTGTTCTGTTTGAAGCCATTGATTGTTAACCTCATTAAAAACACTCGAATTGTTTTTTGCAACAATTTCTTGCGTTTCTTTAATTATATTGTTTATTTCTTGGTCATAAGCAGAAGCTAAAGGGCTGTTTCTTTGGGGCGTAAAAGTTGTTTCAAATAATTGTTGAATAACATTATCTTGTTTTTTTGAATCTAACGTAGAAAAATTAGCAACATCATTTTTTAAATCTTCAAAAATATTTTTAAAGTCTACGTCTTCCTGAGCACGTATATTTAAAGTACCTGCAATATAATCAGATGGTATTGTAGACTTTTGAAATATTGTATTTTTTTGTTCTGAAGTTGCGTCAGAGTTTATAAGATTATTTAAATTAGTATAAAAGTTACTAGCTTGTCCAGTTAATTCCACTTCCTGCAAAGGGTTTACTACACCTTCACCAATAATAGCTTTTTCCCCTATATAACCAATACCAGGTTGTTTATCTTTTGGAAATTGAGGTTTAGTTTTTTTATCTTCTAAACTGGGCTCCGAAGAACCAATTCCCAAGTTGGATGCCGTATTGTTTTCCTCCACAGGTGCATCCTTTATCTCCGGTGAAGGGTCTGTATTTCCCGGCTTAACTTCTTTTACAAATTTAGCATTGGGATTTTGAGATAGTTTTTCCTTTAGTTCCTCTCTAGGTATAACTATAGTTTCTCCATCTATTTCGTATTCAAACATAATATTATTATTTTTTAATCTTGTACAAAGCCTCTAATTTTCCTTGTATTGCCTCTAAAGGTTCATTAGGATTTATTTCAACTGGGAAATTTACACTAGCAGGGTTTAAAATATGAGCTGCTAAAAACTTTCCAGTAGGCACCTCTTTTGCATCATCACCTGTTCCTTGAATTTCCATTTGCGGCACAAATTCAATACCAGCATTTCTTGCGTCATCTCTAAATTGTGATGAACTAAAATAAGCTCTATTGCTCATTGGGCGAGCGCCCACTCCAACCGGAAGTGTAAGACCAGCTATAAATTCTTTAGCATCTTTAAAAATATCTTCTTTAGGATCATCTACTTCAGGTGGTGTATAATGTAAAGCTTGTTGTTCTTGTAAATACTGCTCACCCTGTCTTTCTAAAAAATTATCGTATCCTTCTCCGTATTTATTTTTCAACGTTTGCATAGAAAGCCCTGATGTATTAACAACTAGCTTTTCAAGATTTTCTTTATTAGCAAATAATTTTTTCTTTTCATCTTCAAATATTGCATTTGCTTGGGCATTATTTGTTGCTGTTTTAAACCTACGTTTAGTTGAATCTTCAATAAAATTAGTTACATCCCCAGTGTCATCTTTTTGAAAGTAATACCTTCTAGCCTCATCCATTTGTGCAGGTGTATAAACTACTTCTTTGCCATTAATAACAGCTTTATAACCAAAATTATCTACAGTTTTTCCTTCTGATTTTTCATTTTTTACAAAAGAACCCCAATCTGCTTTATCTTTAAGATGAGCAGAAAACATTTGGTATTTTTCATCATTAGTATCAACTAAGGGAGATATTTTAAAATCTTTACTTAATACCTCTCTGTCTGAGTTTAATTTTTCTAATTCAGAAGATGTAACATTTATATATTTATTAGCATTCATAAAAGATGTTTGAATTTTACCATCTTTTATAGCTTCATTGTAATCAAAATTTTGAGGGTTATTATTTAATGCCTGCGTTGCTAAATTTGAGGGGTCCTCTATCATACCTATGCCTTCAGCCCCAAAAAACTTTGTGCCTTTTAATGAATCTTTAATAATAATTGCTCCATCAATAATATCGCTTTTATCATTTTCATATTCTTCAGTCCTAGCTTTTTCTTCTGCTTGAATATTAGCTAAGATGCTTTCTGCACCTTTCATTACATCATCACCTAAATCTGTAAATGCGTCTAATGTTGCTGTATCTAATTTTGCTTTTGCCCCTGCGACTTTTGCCGCACCTGCTATTAATGCTTTATCTGCTGCCATAATTTTTTATCCTGATTTAAACATGTTTGCTATTCCCCCAAAGAATGTTCCCCCACTTAACTTTGATGCCAAACCGCCTGCGGCTAACCCTCCTAAAGCACCTAACCCTTTTGAACCAGCTTCTCTTTGTTTTGCCCTTGCTTCTAATGCTGCTGCATAGTTTTGTTGTTCCATGCCAAATATAGTGCTTTCTCTACCAAATTCTTGTTTTTGAATATCCATACCAGCTTTTGCTTCTTGTGATTGTAATTGGAATAAACCTTGTGCTGCTAACCTTTCGTTTGCAACCTCTTGTTTAGCTATATCTGCTGCTATTCTTTGTTGATTTCTTGCTTGAGCTTGTGCTAAACTTGTTGCAATTGCCGCTGCACCTGTTCCACCCCCTGCTCCTCTTAAAGCGTCTAATGTTTGTGCTGATTGTTGCTGCAGTTGCTGAGATTGAAATTCAGCTGCTTCTGTAGAAACTCTTAAATCTTCAAACGGGTTTTCTAAGTTTGAATATAAATTTTGAAATTCAAAATCTTTATAAGATTGCATTGCTTGATTATAATCTGTTTTAGAAGCGTTAAACTCTTGTTTTCTTTTTTTCTTACCAAACAAACTTCCTACCCCGCTTATTAAAGATGGCAATAGTTTTACTCCTAGCCCTGCTAAAAATCCATACTGCAGTGTGTCTGCTGCTTCTATTATTATTGTTGTGTATTCCATTTTAATTACTACTTATAAATATTTCTGAGTTTACCGCAAATAATTCTGCTTCTTGTTGTGAATTATTTGATAAATTTACTTCTGCATAATATCCAATTATACCAGATGAATTAACTATATTGTCTTTTCCAAAAAACAAATAGCTAGATGCTGTTAATTGAGTTAAATCACTATTAGCATCAGTGTCGCATGTAATAGTAGTAGGTGTTTTTGATGTTAACGGGCCTATTCTTTTTTTATTACTATCTGTGCCTAAATAATACACCACATCTCCTTGTTGTAAAGAAGTGTTATTGTGTGCTGTTAAATTAAGTGTTATTTGACTCATATTGTTATTATTACGTTAATTATATAATTGTTAATTAATACAATAATGCTTTTCTTACTGTGTTATAATAGAAATAAGATGCTTTATTTTCGTCAATATGTAAATTTAAATTAGGTAATTTACTCACGTAGTCTCTTTTGTAAAACATTTTGTTTTCATTATTAATTACACCAGCATTGTGTATTATTGATTTTGTTTGTATTGATTCGTACGGTTCATTTGGCCATACAAAATCTAATTCTTTTATTATTTTAGTAGGTTTATTTAATTTCCATAAGTTCCAAAGCAAAGCCCACATATCTGCGCACCATATTTGTAATTCATGATATTTTGAATCTTGTTGTTTTTTAACTTTATTATATTCTGTTAAACCGTAAAATAAATTTTCACTATCCTCTTCAACTGTTTTCCAAAAATCAGCTTTTATATTTTTTAATAAATACTGCGCTCCTCCCGAATTATTTTGATTAGCCCTAACTTTGCAAGAACATATACCCACTATATTCGACATTAAAGATAAAACTTCTTCCCCTTTGCTTTTAATATAATCATGCCCTATATACGAAATAGTATCAGATAAATAGTTTATGTTATTATTTAAATACTTATCTAATTCCAGTGGTCTTGCTAAAACAATATCACAATCATGATAAAATATGGGTTCATTTTCTAAATAGTTATTTTGCTGAAAATGTTTAGCTAATATATGAGGCCTAATACTAGATATATATTTAGGTTGCTCTCTTGTGTCTTGATAATAAAAAAACTTAGCTTCATATTTTTTTTCTAATACTGAAAAATAAGGATCAATTGGTGTTTTAAATGAACACACAATGTGTACATCAGTTAAGTCAATGCCTATGTCTCTAAAATTATAAAGCATAGTGTTTAGTTGCCAACCATAATACAATGTAGCAGGTTGTGCGCATATATATATCATAAAATTTTATTTAATTATTGACACGGTCCGGTATTCCCAATTAATGTTAATGAATTACCATTCCAATAATAATATTGTGATGTATTATTAGCGTCAGAAATGTATTCAGGCGTACTCTTATATGTAGTACAGGTAAAGTCTGAATAATATATAGTTGCAGCACCTACTGAGCTTGCGTTAAAATATTGTGTTGTTGCAAATCCATTACCACATAAAATATCCATTGCATCTGGGTTTGTAGCTGGATTGAATCTTGTTCTATATACATCAACCGCTATACAAGGAGCCAGAGTAGTAGTCGTAGTTGTAGTTGTAGTTGGATTTACTACAGCGTCACAAACTCCACAATTTCCTGTAGAATCTAAATCAGGATCATTGTAAGCAGTATAAGTTGAAATATCCGCTTCATTTGAAGAATCTCCATTGTTATTAAGAAATCTATAACATTTTGAGCTGTCTGATATTACTTGATTTGTATCTATTAGATTAACACTTCTTACGTGCACAACAGCCCCGCTTCCTGCACAATCAATAAATGTTGCTCTATATACAGTAGCTGTACCTGTATCAACGCTTATGGTACAACCTGAAATAATTTCATCTGTATTACTCCAGTTAACATCTGAATCTTGGAAACTATAAGTCACAGTTATTACCCCTTGTCCTGAAGCGGTATTTGTTGGAGAAGATGTTGTAACAGTTGTTGTATTTCTAACTGGTGTAAGTGTTATATTACCTGTACTAGAATTATACGATGCTGTTACCCAATCATTATAAGTATTACAATTGTAACTACCCAGCGGACAACTACTGTAAGGAGACTGGTAAACTTGTGTTGAGTATTCTGGAAAATCACCAACCTGCGCTGTATTTGATATAACTGTAAAAAATACATCACCTGTTTGATTATATACTATATTTCCAACATAAAGAACTACAGCATCTGTTGTTCTTTGCGTTCTATAATCTGTACCTGTAGAACATTCTCTAATTTGATAATAATTTTGTGTAGGTTCTGGACATCCAGTTAAACCTGTGCTAATTACAGTAGCTAAATTACCTGATGTTGCTGTGTTATTTTGAACAACATAAAATTCCCCAGTAAGTATATCGCTTACTCTATCCCCTACATTTAATGTAAATTGCTCTACATCTACACTCGATCTATGATTAGTGGATTGGTCAGAACATTTTTGTAATCCATAATATGCTGGACAACTAGTATAGCTGGTAGTTGTAAAACTTGAAATTGATGTTACACCTGTATTAGTAGTTGTACCTATTACCGCATATGATTGAGTATTATATTCTAAAATTTGATTTACATAATAACTAAGGTTTTCTATAGTTTGTGACGTTCTGTATTGTGCTCCATCAAGACATCTTGATAATAAATAAAATTCATCTACAGGATTACACGCGGAAACGCTACAACTCGCATAAGGTTGGCCTGAATCTCCATTTGGCCCTATAGCCGTAACTTCTGCATTAGACGATTCAGTCGTTGTTTGTAATATTGTATAACAACCATTGCCCTCTGGTAATTGTTGATTTGGTTCAGCAGTTAGTTCAAAAACTCCATTTGCAATTGTTGAGGTTCCTAAAACTGTAGCAACAGCATAACCGGTTGAATTACCACATTTTCTTACCCTTACCTTAACGCTACAGTCTTGCCATTGTATTTGAAATTGGTCTCCATATGAGGTTCCATTTGTATCTTGCACTGACACACCATATATAACAAGCCCTGTACCACCTGGGTTTGATGCTGTAAAATTAGCTTGACCATTATAGCTTGTTTGCGTTACATTATTAACTCTCCATTCATAAGTAGATGTGTTTAGCGTTAATACATTGGGGTCGTAATTAGCAAATAAATTAGCTGTTTCATTGTTACACAATGTAATCCCGCTATCTCCTTTATTAGATGTTAAACTAAAATTAGCAGCACAAGCCCTCCAATTAGTACCTGAAACCGCGCCAGTGGGGGTTTGAGGTACTCCTCCTAAAAGATATGTGTAAATATTTGTAGCATTACCAGTATAATTAGATTTCCATGTTCCATTTGCCGGTGTTTGCGTTCTTTCAGCATTAGAATAAAATTTAGTAGCAAGCAAAAGATTATCTTGGCCTGGATCCTGTCCTTCATTTCCAAAAACAGGATATAAAGTTGAGCCACTAGTACTGGAACATATAGAGTCATCAGGATTACTAGCTGTTCCTGAATTTAAATACGACAACGTAAATTCAGGTAAGTTTATCCACGACATACCTTGTGTACTATCTGATTCAGCAGACTGAGAACTACCATTTCCTATTGTATAACTTAATTTACAATGATAATGCACTGGCGTTGAACCTGGTGTTATTGATAATCCTGCGTTTGTTAATTCTTGATATGTTACTGTAGTTGAATTAGAACTAGTTGTTTTTATTGATATATGGCTTGTTTTATCTGTAGACAACCCTGCATACCATTGGTAACTAGCGGTTGAAAGACAAATTGCATTTGTTACACTCGCGCTTAATGTTATTGTATTATAGCCTCCTCCATCTGCATAAATATATTTTATAGAATCTGAAAAAGATATATTAGTAAATTCTGAAGTCCCCGTAGGGTCACAATTACACGAATCACAATCCGAAAATCCTACTACATCAGTTACAGAAACTGTTGCTTGAGGTGATTCTGTAACTTCTGTTTTTTGTATAAGCGTATAACAGCCATCACCTTCAGGTAAAGTGCTATTATTTATAGCTGTAAATTCTACAACATCACCCGCATTTGCCATGCTAGCTATACCATCTACTCGTAAATACCTTAATGGTTGCGTTGTGCTCGCACATTTTCTCGCTGCTACTACTGTGCTACAATTTACAAAATCAATAGTTGTGCTTGCTGTTAAAGTTTGATTAGTGGTGTTATTTGTTGCAGTACATATATAAGTTATTGGTTGTACAGTTTCTGACGATGCTGTAGTTGATAAGGAAGTACTCCCGGTGGGTGACCATAAAATTTCATCATATTCAAACCCTTCAATATTAGCCGTAATTTGTACACTGTCTATACCTGCACATTTTTCTATAGTTTGATTAGTTATATCAATAGTTTGTGCGCCATCTATAATTGTTAAATAAATATTACTACATGGCAACCATCCAGCAGCGCTATTTGGTTGTGCTAAAATATTAGCGCCATTAAAATAAGCATATTTTTTAGTTCCATCTGGGTCTATATGTAAATATGTTCCCCCGCCTCCTGCATCAATTGTTCTTTCACAATTTTGGTATAATTCAGTAGTAAATGAGGGGTCATTTGGTGCCCCTGTTAATGTATTACCAAATAATGAAACTTGCTGTAATGTGTTTATATCAGTATCACAAATAGAATGTAATATAGCTTGAGAACTTTCAAAATATAAATTCCATTCCGGTGCATCATTCCAAACTACAGTAATTTTATTATTTGTTTGATCGTTTTCTACAGGGTTAGCTAGCGGAGTATTCGTTATAGAATTAGTACCGTCCATTCTTACCTTATATCTAATAACGCCTGGATTTGTTCCACAAGTCTTTGTTGCCGTAAAAGTATTATCTGAGCTAAATGCTTGAACAACCGACCAAGTAGCGCCATCATTATAACTTTCTGAAAATTCAAATGAAGCGTTTGATATATTTTGCCCATTAGCGGTTAATTCAACATTATCTCCTGTAAAAGCAATGCTAGTACTAGCTGATAGTTGCACGGTTGGACCATCAACCCATTCTATATTTTTTGAAGCTACAATAGAACTGGAAGATCCTGTTAAGCTTGTTGTATCAATAGTTACATAATACGTATAAACTTCACCCGCTGCAGATTCTGTAAATGAACCTGTTGAAGTACCTGTTATTCCAGACATACTAGCTGGGCCTGACCATACAAAATCAACAGGGTCGCTTAATTGTGATGTAACATCTACATTTTGATTATAAACACCGTCTCCTTCTACTATTACGCTTAAAGAAGTATTACTATTTACTTGGAATGTACTAGGGCCCGATATAGCTGCAGAATATGTTACAGTTGTATCTACTGTTATGCCATCTATACATTGTATTTGGGTTCCTGAATTTGACCAAGTTGCTCCGTTGTCACTAAATGTATATGTTATGGGAACATTTCCTTGATTAGGCGTTGAGCCCGTTGGTGTGTAACTATGCACAGTCGTAGATGGTCTTTTTGGTAATACAGTTATATTGCCAGTAGACACATCATAACTAGTTGTTACCCAATCTGAAAAAGTGTTACAATCATAAGCACCTGTTGCGGCAGTAGCGGTATCATCACAATCTATTGTTGCGCCTTGATTTGCGTATCCTGCTGGAACTAATATTGTAGCTGTATAAGTTAATCCACTACCCGGTTGATATACCCCAGGGTTTATAGCTTGTATAGTTAAAGCCGCTCCGTTTATAGAGGCTGAGCCTGTTACAGCGTCGCCTTCTGATCCATCATCAATATTTAATACAAAACCATTAGTTGTACAAGTTAAATTTTCTTGAGAAGTAAGGGTTAAAGTAAAATTACAAGTAATATCATCACTTGAATTTGTATACCCAGTGCTAGGTGCTGTTATAGTAGCTGTATATTCTTGCTCTCCTTCTTGAAGTGTTGCGGGAGTAATACTTTTAATTACACCTAAAGAAACAGTAGCTACAGATGTTGAGGGGTCACCCACATTACCGGTTGTCATGCTATACACAGCTGTGCTACACTCAAATTCTGTTGGAACCGCACCTAAACTATCTAAGTTTCCAATACCTTGAACCGCAAACTCCTGAACATCTATATCAGGAGTACCCTCTATTCCAACATCTTTTGTTACACCAGAAATATTTGCAAACCACTTACCTTCTTTTTCTTTAAATTCAATAACCTGTCCTTCTTGTTGATCTGTTATAATTGATCCAACTGACCATCCTTGTTTAGATGATGTTTTTGCCTGTGTTCCTTCATAGCTAATTGTTTTAAAATTTTTAATTGCTGAAGCTTCTTGATTAAATATTAATTGTACTCCAGAACTTTTAAACACGTCATCGTGAAATGTATTTGTTGATGCGGACGGGTGATAATGCTCATATAAGTTACCACTATTAAAGCTATAAAATTTACCATTCATAGACAACGCTGGTTTTATAACATAAGTTAATCTCGAAACCCAGCCATCAACATCCTCTTTAAATGAAAGACTTTCTGCTTCGTTTACGTTTGCATTGTCAAAAGATATAATATATTGATCAGAGTATTGATCATAGGCACCAACTATTTTTAATAATTGATTATTTATTTTATCTCTAAAATAAGTTTTCATACCTTTGCTAGATATGATAGTTAATCCATCTCTTGATAATCTTAATATAGTATTTCTAGATTTATCAGCAAAATATATTCTATTTCCGTTAGTTGCAAATGATTCAGGATCTTTAGAAATACCAAACTCGCCTGAATAAGGCACTGCTTGCCCAAGAACATTATTAGTTGAAACTAAATTAACATTTCCATCAGCATTAAATAAAGCATCTTTATTCGCCAATATTCTTAATACTTTATCTTCACAAAAAGCAATTAAATCAGTGTCTCTAGCATGCAACTTCTGTATACTGCCATATTCTGGATTTAAATTTTTTGTAATTTTTTCTCCCGTATTGAATTGGTTTAAATCATTTACACCATTTCTTGAATTATATAAACCTGAATATATTAAACCTGATTTATTGGTTTTTTGTTTAAATGGTGTATTAATAGTAGTTGATACACGAACCTGTGTACTTATAAAAGGTTTATTAAAATCATCTTTTATTCTATTAGATTCTACACCATCATCAAAGTCAAAAGCATTATACCAATTTAATGTGTGTAAATCATTATAAGCGGATATAGGATATGAATCACTTATTTCATAATATATGTCTAATACGTTGTCATCTGGCACTGTTTCAAATATAGCTGGCCCAGAACCTGACCCACTAGGGGTTTGTGTAGAACTATAACATATAAAAAAGCTATCAGGAAAATTTGTGTTTACATTTTTAAAATATATTTGGCTCACAGTTCCTGTGCTATCTGTAAATGGGTATGTCGCGCTTTTAGCTGCCCAATTACTTGGCTGATTGCTATCACACGTTGGTTGCTGATTAAATGTATGGCTTGCTCCCGCAAAATCATTTGCTATATTATAATCAACAGATACTTTGTCTTCAACTTCAATTATTTTTCCGTCTTTAAAATAATATCTATATCTTGTGTTTTCATATTGGCTGTCTTGTACTGTGTATTGCCCTAAATACAATGCATTAGTTGGGACTATATATTCAGGGCCTACCCAATTGGAACTATTACTATTTATTTCCGAATTACCAGTAATACCTCCTTGAGATATAGTTTCAGCTGTAAGATTATTGTCTTTTTTTACTTTAATAAAAAATCTAGCGTCTGTAGAAATTGATCCAGGATCATTAATTGTAGTTGGTACACTTTCAGATATATCAAGTATTTTATATTTTGATATAGTTGATACTAATCCACCGTTTGCTGCTTTTTTTAAAACAATAGTATCATTTTCTTGTACTTTATTTATTTCATAGCTAGGCACTGAAATCCATGCATGCGATGTATTTTGATTATCATCATACACATTTTCTGCTATAAAATTGTAATATTCTGCGGCAGAATCTTTTATATATAATTTAAATTTATCAATTCTACTATCAGTCGGCTCTGACCCAGATAATTTTACATCTAATTCAACAGGTGCATTACCAGTAAAATCTCTTTTAATTAAACCTGTTTCATTACTAATGATAGGTGTTTGTCTTCCATATTCGTCTTCAAAAGAAATACCTAGTTGATATGTTCTACCAGATTTAATAGTTCTTCTGCCTGTATTATTTACACCTGATATAGTGGATGGGTTTCTAGATTGGAACATGGTGTTTGAATTCTGTACCGTACCAATATTAAAATTAGGGGAATAATTATTTAAATTTAACCCGTCTACATAATTTCCAAATACAAGCCTATTTCCTATAATATCTAATGCTTTAGCTTTATAAGGCACATTGTCGTATTGCCTAATTAATTGATTTTCTGGTAAAACTGAATAAACACTTTCCTTTGTTATATTTTTTGAAACAGATGATGAAACATCTGTTATTGTTTCATAAATATACACGTTCGCATTATTCGCTTCTTTATATAATATATCAATAGATTCTAAATTAGATGGATAAGTACTTTGATCTATAGTTAAAGTAATATCAGATATGTTATTTAACATTCTATCATTGTACCCCTCGTCTAAATTATATCCAGCATTTAAATCAGGGTCAAATATAGGGTCTGTAAATGGCGATATAACCGAATATTGTCCATCTGTAAATTTCCATCTATAAGCAAATCTTACAATTTTATCTTCAAACAATGGTTTTTCTGGAAATGTTCCATTATTATTTATTGTAATTTCAGGAGCAGATATAGGTTTTTTCTTTATAACAGTTATATCAGATTCTGTTATATCGGATCCGTTAATTTGCGTTGTAAATTCATACGGATTTGATGTGTTTATATATGTGCTATATGTTACGAATTTATCAATATCTATTATTTTAGGCTCCGAATTATTATCTGTCCATATAATATTTTTATCTAATATTGCTATACCTGTAATTTCATAATCGGGAAAATTTAATGCAGCCCCAGTTGTATCTATTACAATAGGCTTTGAAATATTTGTACCAGTATCATGTTCTATAATACCTTGCTTAGTAGAGCTTTTAACAAACCAATAAATTTTATCATTTTCTTCATCAGCTATTTTACCAATACATTTTGCATTATTACCAAATTTTGATTCTTCTGATAAATCTGTTAGTAATTTAGTACCTCGAATATTTTGAACTGTACCAGCATCTGATTCATTCGTTGATGATACCTGGATATTTTGCGCATCTGTATACTCACCATCAGGAATTAATCTCTCATCGAGGTCCTTATTCATTTTTCCGCGTAGGAAAACCTTTTTTATTTCCGGCATTTAATTAATGTTTAATCTGCTTAGACTTACCTCTCATTACTTGAGTAAGCTCTTTTAATTTAAGGTTGGATAATCTTAGTTTAGCATTACGCATTGCTGCTCTTCTGTCTTTTCTAAACCTATTTACTATGTATTCTGGTATATTTGCTTTTGTAGATAAAATAGCGTGTGCTATGTATTTATATATTGCTTCTTCTGCAAGTTTGTGTATTTGCATTTCATTATCAGTACCAAGACCATCAGATATATATCTTAATGTTATAATTTTCCCCGCTAAATTGCTACTAAAACCAAACTGGCCGTTTGCTTCGTCAATTATAAATACTCCGTTTAATTGTGTAGTTTCTGGATCAATACCAAATCTTTTTCCTTCACCAATCATTGCATTTCTATCATTATCTGAATAAAAATAATCATCGTTTAAATCTGTATTTGGTACATTTTTAAATCTTTCTGAAGTAATTGAGGTTGATGTTAATATAGATTCATCATTATCATATAAATATTCAGCTGTGTCATCTTGTAATATCGGTTGGCTTGGTCTTGATGTTATTTGGGATGGGTATATTATTCTTTCAAGCCCGTCACCATCAATCCAAGCTAATTGAACGTAATTAACGTAATCTTGAGGCATTGGTATTGTAAGAGATGCCCCAACTTCTACTTCTTGTATTTTTTCAATTCTTGATATATCATAACTAAATTCCTGAATTGCTCTTTTAGCATGAAATAAAACATCAGATCTACTTGCAATATTAATTATTTTACCATTACCAATATAAGACACTATAAAGTTGTTTATAATATCATTTAAAGCAATATATCTGTATGATCCATGCTTTATGTTTTTAAGCTTAATTTGTATAGCTGTCCCGTTTGCTGGTGCTGATGAAAATGTTACAACACCTGTGCTTGAATTGTAAGTATATTGATCATCATCAATTTCATTTCCTCCTTGATATACTATAAATTCACTTTCTGCAGATGGCAATGGGTCAAATGTAACAGTAAAATTAACTGTAGAACCATCACCAGTAAAATTATTTGCTACTGTGTAGTATTCTTTAGCTGTTTGTGTTATTAGTCCCATTTATTAAGATTTTTCTTGTGTTATTTTTTTAGTTTCTTTTGCATCTGCTAATTGAGCTATATTAGGGTCTTTAATACTGACGCCTGTATATAATAATATTTTTAACACAACATTCGTTTCTTCAGAAGGATGCAATTCAAAATTTTGTGATTGTCCTGCGTTATATAAAGCTGTACCATCTACCATAGTATAACCCCACTCAGGCGCTGACGGCTTTCTAGTATATGTACATGTAATTCCTGATATAATTGATACAGGATATACTTTTATATTCCATTGCAATGAAGTATTAGCTATACTCTGTATGTATACTGGATTGTTTGTTGTTGGATTAGTTAATTTAGAACTAGTATATTCATTTAATGTTTTTTTATCAACTTTTTCTAATTCTATATTATTATATGTTAATGTCCCCAATTTATGTAAATCAGAAGGGATTTGGAAAGAGTCTGTTGAATAAACAAGAGTAGCCTCTTTTTTAAATTTACTCAGTTTTTCATCAGTTATTTTATATAAATCAGCATATTCAGTATCATTAGGCGCTAATCTTTTGTATTGATTTAAATCAAAAAAATACTGCTCAAAAATTTCAGCCTGAGCTTGATTAGCAAAAAGATTGAACTCTTGCGGAGTCAAATATCCTCTATTTTCTTTGTTTATAATAGCAAGTACTTTTTGATAAACTGTATTTATATTAATCATTTTTTATTTTTTATTATAGTAATAGCCACGATTACAGTGGCCATCACTATAATCTGACTTTACTTAAGTCTTTTTTCTATTGATTTATATACTTCTAAACCTTCATCTGTTTTTAAGAAAGCTGTAAAGGCTGAGTAAGGATGCTCATCAAATGGTACTGTCATAATTTTTTTATTTGTTGACACCCATTTAAATGTTCTTTGATCATCAGATAATTTTAATATCCCTAATTCAGCTGCTTTAATAGCCATATTCCTAATATTAATATCATCATCATTTGCTAGTTCTAAGAACAGTTTAGGATCATTTTTAGCAAATAGTAATAAATCTCTTTTTATTTCTTTAGAAGTCATCTTAGATACCTCAGAACCAATGTTTGATCTTACTATTGCTTCTGCTTGATCAATATCCATTGATTTTGCTGCATTTAGTGCATCAATTTCAAGCTCTATAATATCTAATTCATCTTCTGCTTCTTGTTCTGCATCAAATTCAGCAAATACCCTCCCATTATCTGGGTGATATAATGACATTAATTTTTGCAGAGTTTGTTTTTCTTTAGGTACAATTAATACACCGTCTTCAAAAACTATATGACCAAGTCTTGCGTCGCCTTTAAATTCATCAACGAAACAAGTTTTTTGGTTTAAGGTATATTTTAATTCTCTTTCAAATCCTTTTTCTTTATCGAACCAAAATATGTTTTTACCTTTTATTGTATATGTAAGCGGGCTTTTCCCGTTTATTAGATAGTATGATCTATCTTTTATCTCCCATTTAGGGGCTGTTTTTGTTTTTGTTGCCATAATATAATAAGATTAAATAATAAAAAAATATAAGAAATCCCCGACCGAAGCCGGGGTAATTCTCATATTAAATAAGGATTAGTTTAATAACATAAAGTTATTAGCACCTTGTACTACTAAACATCTTTCAGATAAATAGTGTACCTCCATTGCGTCTAGATCAGATGTAGTCGCACCACCTACAGAACCTGTAGTCCAAGACTTCATTCTTCTATCGTCAGCTTGAGAAGCCCTATATCTAACGTGAAGGAATGGTCTTTTGATGTTCTTACCTAATGTTTGATCGTAAACAGTTGATGTTCCAGCAGGAGCTAATACACCTCTAATGTTAGTGAATGAACCACCTGTTGTAATATCATTTAAGTATTTCCAGTCAGTTTTGTAGAAGTCATAAGAACCTCTTCTGAAACCAGAGAAACCTAAATTAAGTGCCATATCTTCGCTGTTTGAGAAAACACCGTAAGATGTACCACCTGTACCATAAGAATTTTGAGCCGCTAGCATATCGTCAATGTTTAATGCAACATCTCTGTTTACAAATAACATGTTTTCTTCGATAGCACCTTGCGTATCTAATTTCTTAAGAATTTCATCGAAGTCAGCTAAATCTTCAGTTGCTGTGTTTCCATCAACACCCGCAGTTACGTGACCTCTATCTTCAATTGCTGCGAAAAGACCTTCAGTTCCACCAATTCCAGTTACACCAGCCGCACCAGAACCTGACACTGCTAATTCGCCTTCTACCATTGACATTTCTAAGTAATCCTCGAATCTAGTTCTTGTATCACCTTCTGCCTTTAGGTACCATAGGTAACCTGATTGACCGTTTTCACCTGTAATTTCTACCCAACCAATTTGAGAAGCATCAGATCCTGAAACCTCATACTTATCTTTTAAAATAATTGGTTTGTTAGTAAACGACTTGAAAGATGGAGTTACCGCACCTGTCATACCTGTAGTAGCTTTTGCAAATTCTGAACCGATAACAAATAGTGTTACTGTTTCACCGTCTGTAAAAGTATTACCTGAAGTATTAAATGCTGCTGCACCGTATCTTTTAAGTGTTAAAGTTGTAGCACCTGAGTTAACAGCTGATACATATGCGTTATCAATTTTACCTGATGAAGCACCTTTAATTTTTACTGTTTGTCCTACTCTTACAGCGTGAGTACCTGATGCTGCAATTGTTACAACACCTGTTGCAATTACAATAGTACCTGTATACTTTAAGTGTAGTCTACCTTGCTCTGACCATACTACTTGATCTGAAGACATAGGCATTTCAGCACCCACCATTCTTAAGAAGCTAGCGATAGATCTGTCTCCATATCTTTCAACTTCTGCTTCGTATAACTCTGGTAAGTATTGCTGAGACCAGTCGTTTGAACCACCTGTAAATGATAGGTAGTTAGTCGACAAAGTTTGCTTTACTGGAGCTGGAACCGCGTTTAAATTGGATCCGCCAGTAGGAGTTATTACTGCCATTTTGTTTTATTTTTTTAAAGTTATTGTCTAAGTTTAATTTTTAACTTTGAACTATCATCACCAGTAATTGCTCTTATTTTTACACCCCCGGTTTCAACTGTGCCAGTTTTACGTGGATCCATATTTATATTTTTGGATTCAGCATCTAACTGTTTAATAGCATCAGCTTTACCTTGCTCGTAAAAATGATTTGCAATTGCATCTGCATTGTCTGCAACAAATAAGGCTTTATGATAACCAGCCGCATCTTGTAACATATTATCTTTACTGATATACTTATCTAATACTTTTAATATGTCGGACTGTCTATCTTTTACCTGTTGTGCGTCTTTAACGTTGAATCTATATTTTTTGTCAGCAACTTTAAATTCAAAACCTTTGAATTCTTCATTGAAAACTTTATTAGACTCGGTGTTAAAATGCTCAACTTGTCTTTCTTGTAGCTTTTGCTGTTCTGATTGCTCAGAGTTGTAAGTATTGAAAAACTCAATAGCTTTTTGTTGATCGCTGGTTAACTTAGAACCCAACTTGACTTCCTCGTAGTATTTGCCCTTTAATCCTTCCAAATAGCTTTTAGCTTTTGCAATTTCTTCTTTATAAGCGAGTTTTTTACGCTTAATATCTTTTGGTTCATCAACTTCTTCATCTACACTAAAATTATCTTCAATTAAAAAATCAATTTCATCTTTTGTAAGATGTGATTTAGTTTGATTATAATATTGATATAATAAAGTTGAATCGTCTATGTTAGAATAATCTTGATTAATTTTTACATAATCTTCTAACGTTCCTCCAGTTTCATTCATAAAGTCTACAACTTTTTGAATGTTTTCTGGTAATTCTGTTGCTGTATCTTGTGCTGTTTGTACAGCTTCTTCTATTTCTTCCTTAAGTTCCTCTACTGGATCTTCAAGCTTAGGCTCTTCTTTTATTCCCGACTCTTCTTCTTCTATAACTTCTTCTAAAGTTAATTGCTCTTCTTGCTGTACTTCTTGCAATTCCACGTCGGCTTCTTGCCCATCTTTTTCATCCGTGCTGCTTCCGCGTAACACGCTTTCATCTGTGCTTTGTTCTTGAACGGCATCTGTTTCTGTTTTTGGTGGTTTACTTAAATCCACTTTATAAACACCATCTTCTAAAGATGTTTGTTTACCAGCATCCTCAAGTACTTTTTCTTCCTTTTCGGCTGCTGTCGGTGTTTCGTCTACAACGACGTCTTTATTTTCTTCCATGATATAATATTATAAAAATGTTTGCAGTTTTTTTATCTAGGCTCAAACTGCTCTAAGCCAAATCCACCCAAAGTATCAAATCCTGCAGATTCAAACTTTTTAGGTGGTTTATTATTTTTTCTTTGATCTATTAATTCAGATTGTTGAGAAGCTTGTATTTTTGTTCTTTGATCTTTCCTATCTTCTTTAAACTTCTCTTTATCTTTAATTACATTTAAATCAGCGTCTTTAAGCTGCATATTCATTTCAAACTCTTTTTGCATTAGCATCATTTTTATTTCAGCTTCTTTTTCTAATTTTTGTGTGTCTAATTGAGCTTCAATTTGTGCCAATTGAGCTTTACTTTGTGTTATAGCTTGTTGTTTTTGAACATCTGCTTGCGCAGCTGCTTGCGCAGCTTGTGCATTAGATTGTGTTTGCATTTGAATATTTTCTTGTTGTATTTGTCTATCCTGCTCAAATTTTTGTTTTCTCCTTAATTTTAATAATTGATTAGCAAGCTTTAAATTTCTTATTTCTCTAATATCAATAGCATCTTCTAAATTAATTTGTTCTTTTTGAAGAGACATTTGTATATTGTTTTCAAGTAATTGTTTTTCTTCTTCATCTGGCGCTAATTCTAAAAATATACCAAAATCATGCAGCTGTAATTTTTTCATATCTTCTAATGCACCTACATTAGATTTTCCTATAGCCTGTATAAATGATTTACGTGTTGGGCTATATTCTAATACATCTGATATTCTAAGCGATATTGCTTCAGCTGTTTTTAATGTAAGATATAACCCACCTTGCAATATGTGTCTTGTTGCTGTATTTGAATTTGCAGCAGCAATTTTTTGTAATCCTACTAATGCGTTTTTATCTGGTGTTGAACCATCTCTTGCTTCATTTAGCCCTGTTACATCACGTAACATTTGTAAATAATAATTATATGAATTTATTAAACTAGATATTTTAGCATTTGCTCCAGAAGATTGTAATTCTTGTACCGGAACTTTTCCGTTATTAAATTCACCGTCTTGTGTCATTGATCTACCAATAACTGATCCTGTTTGAAAATACATATTCAGTGCTTCTTGCGCATTGTAATTTGTGCCATTACCCAAATCAATTTCAGCAATACCATCAGCATCTAAATATACACCGTCTGGTACCATTCTTGATAATACCTGTTGTAACTTTAAATGAGTTATTTGAATCATATCAGCAAATGTTGTCATTCTACTAACAAGCGACTCAACTTTACCTTTATATATTCTCGGTGCAACTATATTATAACTAAACTGTGCTTTAACTGTATTTGACTTTGGTCTTGTCATGTTTTCAGCTAACTGCCATTTTAGTAATTTATTAGTACCAATGATTTTTGCGCCTTCATATATTACTTCAATAGTCCTTGATGATTTTTCAAATCTTGATCTTGAATCTTTTGGCGGGTCAAAAGTATCGTCTTTTTTAATTGCTTTCGATGCACCCGTTGACGTTTCTTTTATTTTATGCACATCATCTCTATATGTTTTATACTCAAAATATAATACATAAGCATATGCGTCATCTTCATTATCTTTACCAGCGTATGATTTGTTGTATAGTTTAACATTGGTTCCTTGCCCCTCTACATCTTTTCTTATATCTTCTTCTGTTAAATGTGGAAATTGTTTTTTTAAATCAACTACAGATACTCTTCTTATTTCACCCACATAATATATATCATCAAAATGAGGTGATTCTGTATAAGAATAAACCAAATCAGCTGGATCAACATATTTTATATTTATCCCTTCTGAAGTTGTGTATTCATTTTTAACAGCCCCTATACCTAAAACAGTTATATCATAATCTAATCTTTTCTTTATTAATTCATATTTATTATGATCAAATACATTATTTATAGCTTCTTCTTCTGCAATTTCAATTGAATCTTTATAATCTAGTTGCATATGCAATTGCACTTCCTCTTCTGTTTCTGGTAAAGTATTTCTATCTGTTTTAAATATATCAATTCCAGTTTCTTTTTTTACAGAATCTTTATATTCTCTAGTAAACATGTCTTCTAGTAAGTTTTGAACATGCTTTGTTCTTTTTTGTACTGAAGCGGGGTCCTGTGAATATGCTTTTATATCA
>Ga0255776_10002131_pt1 | contig 22401 bp, 22 predicted proteins | sample 071ome_19_FD_179974 | JGI IMG/M metagenome (GOLD analysis project Ga0255776, IMG submission 179974) | Coastal salt marsh microbial communities from the Groves Creek Marsh, Skidaway Island, Georgia - 071413AT metaG (version 2) | ecosystem: Environmental > Aquatic > Marine > Intertidal zone >... | reverse complement strand
CAAATCCACCCTGATTGATTTTATTCAGGAGCCAGAATTTGACCCTGCAAAATATGCAAACATTTTACTTCGGTTGATGCAGGCTACCTTTATGGCTTATTTTTCAATTCAAAATCTTATTGATAACCTGAAAATTGATGAGGTTTTTATATATAATGGAAGATGGGCTTCGTCCAGAGGAGCACTAAGGGCTGCAGAGTCAAAAAGTGTTGATTACTACCTCCATGAAAGAGGGGCGTCGAAGGATAAATTCTCTGTGGTAAAGAATTACTTGATTCATGATATGTATAAGACGGGTGAGAGGGCAGGTTTATTGTGGGAAAAAAATGAATCAAATGTAGATTGTGAGTTGGGCTCTAGATTTTATATCAATCAGAGGCTTGGGAAGGAGAAGAAATGGTATAGTTCTATTAAGAAGCAGGAACATCAAAAAGTGCCTGAGAATTGGGACGATTACTCCAAAAGGGTCATCTTTTATACATCCTCGGAATTTGAACTCTCTTCTATTGGAGATGAAGTACAGGGCATTTATCCTGACCAGATAACAGCCATCAAAGATCTTTGTGAGACGGTACAGAATCAACCGAATACGCATGTCTGGATACGCATGCACCCCAACGATAAGCAACCTTCCCGAAGGCAGTATTATAAAGAGCAGACACGCTCTATACCCAATGCTACAATGCTCTACTCGAATGAGGAATATGATTCTTATTACATTCTTACGAATGCGAGCTTGGTGGTCACGGAATTTTCTACCATTGGTGCAGAGGCTACTTTTTGGGGAGTTCCCAGTATTTCCTTAGGAAAATCTGGATACAATTACCTGGGGGCTGCTCATACGCCAAAGAGCATTGAGGAGGCCAAAGCACTCTTTGTTGATGAGAACTTGCCATGTAAATCGAGGAAGGCATCTCTTATATATGGGCTGTGGCGAGATAGTTATGGGGAGCTTTTTAAACACATTAAAACGGATAAAATTTCTGACTTTTCCTTTGGTACGACCTTCATGAACTCACAAATAAAGCCTCGTTCATTTTCACATGATATTTCTAAGTTGCAGCTCTTTCCTGCTTTTGTGGGGCAGAAAATTCATGCATTAATTGAGACATGATTAACTTATCTCTTCCTATTTATCTATTCCTATAATAATTAGGAGGATCACAATAATGAATTTTTAAGATTCTATAACTACAAATTAATCAAACAATGAAAACGATAAAGATTGGTAATCGCATACTGGGTGAAGGGCATCCTACATTGATCAGTATGGAAGCTGGAGCTACTCACACTGGTTTGAATACCGCAAAACTACTTGCAAAAGCTGTCGCTGATGGAGGAGCTGATGCAATTAAATTCCAGACGATTAATGCGGATGAATTAATGTCTGATCGTAGCCAGGAAATCTCATTTGTCTCTGCCTCTGGAGAAAAAAGAAAAGAATTAGTGTATGATGCCCTCAAGCGTCGCGAGCTTACAATGAGTCAATGGCAGGAACTAAAACAATACTGTGATGATCTGGGGCTTTTATTTATTTCTACTCCGACAAGTGAGCAGTGTGTAGATCTCCTTGTCAAAATTGGTGCACATGCAATCAAGGTCGCCAAATCTGACATCAATCATTTCCACTTGGTTGAGCATATCGCAAAGACAGGGTTACCTATTATTTTAGATGGAAGAGAGCGGTTTGAGGACGTGGCAACATGCGTCGAAATATGTGAACGATACAATGTTGAGGATATTGTAATCATGCATTGCCCTTCCGGATATCCCGCTGAACATTCAGGCATACACCTGTCGTCAATTTCTCCGATCCGAGAGATTTTCAAGTATCCCGTAGGGTATTCAGACCACTCAGTTGGCACGATTATGAATTACGTAGCAATTGGATTGGGGGTAAACATGATAGAAAAGACTGTGACCTTAGACAAGCACACGGATGCAGTGGAGCATTCTATGTCCTTGGAGCCTCAGGAGATCGCCCCCTTTGTAAAGAATGTCCGAGATATTGAACAGGCTCTAGGTGATCCACGTGTCATATTTAGCTCACGTGTTAAAGCTGAGTACCGAAGGAGCATTTTTGCAGTCAAGGATCTTCCAACTGGTCATATAATAAAGTTGGAGGACATTGCCTTTCGCCGTCCCGGTACTTTTTTCTCTGCCCAAGATTATAAGAAAATGGTCGGTTGTACCATTTCCAAGGGTATAGAAGCAGGGGCACCTATCACACGGAATGAAATACAAGAAGACCTGCCTTGACCCAATTCAGATTGTTGACGTTCATTGGCCCCAAGTCGGAGATCCTTGCCGATGCATTCCCATAACTAATGAAAAGGGGGTAAATTCGAGGAATTGGGTTGTCCAATTACGTTCCGGTGATCACTACCTGTTAAAGCTGACCACGGCCAAGGATTATGATTGCCACTTACGAGCCGTTGAAGTCCAAATCTACTGTCACAAACATGGTGCGATTGTCCCCAAGGTGCTTCGGCCGGAAAATAGCTTATCCCCAGTTTGCTTAACAGGAGGGTATTCGGCCTCTCTGCAGACCTATCATACCCCGGATAAACAGAAGACACCCCAAGATTATCCAGCGCTTTTTGCTAGGGAGTTAGGCAGGCTGCATGCTTTACTTCGTCATTACCCTGGGGATATCCCGGAAAGATCAGGCGCCTACAAGGAGCTGGAACCTAGGGAGTTTGAGCGTATACAAGAGCTTGCGTCATCTGGGATAAAAACCTCATTTGACCTTGAAGTTCTTGCCTTTCTGGATCGCCTTGTGACACTCCAGGGGAGAGCTCCAGTCTCGTCAACCTATATGCAATACGTGCATATGGACTTTCATCCATCGAATGCATTATTGGCTGAAGATGGGACCCCGTTTATCCTCGATTTCGGCCATGTACTTAAGGAAAACCTAAGGATGTCGGTAGCGTTTTCTTGCCACAGGTTTTGTCAGGAACAACCTAGTATGGCAAAAGGGTTCTTAGATGCATATTTTCAAGCAGACTTCCATGGAGAAATGGAAGCGGATTCTTTGCAACCTTACATCGTAGAGGAAGCGTTGAACAGAATCCGTTATATCCTGAGGGCTCACTATTTTGAAGGGAGCAATAGTTGGGATGGAGAACTGGAAAAGCAAATTAGCTACCTGGAGGAGGCCCAGCGCGGTTTTCCTTATTGATTGCACGTAACAGGACAAAGGCTTCAGCTGCTTCGCAGCCCACACTGGAACCACGCACTTCGGCAAGGGATTTTACGCTTTTGATAGATCTTGAGTGGGGCCATGGGCGCATTTCAGACTGATAAGCTTCAAGTGCTTTTATCTTTATATCCAAGGTAGCAGAAATATCTTCGAACCAGTTAGGTAAAAAGGCTGGCGCACTCCCAGGCGGTTGCCATTCTGTGCTTGAGTTTACTTCGAAAGCCATCAGCTGCTGGACGCCATGGTTGGGTTGAGGTCTACATGCTGTGACAACGGCATCATGTATGACTTTGTGATCGATGTTTACATCCCCACAGTGGTGGGTCAACACGGTGTGGGGTTGGCATATGGCGATCTTCTTCTCTACTGCTTTGACAATATCGAGACTGTCCAGAGAGTCCATGCGATTATCAGGATATCCAAGGAGGTCTACAGATGCCGCTCCGACGACTTTTCCCGCGTTTTCTGCGGCTGCAGCCAAGGAGGCCAGATTTTCCTTATGAGTCTCGACATTTCTTTGATCGTCTCTGGAAGTTGACCCTTCAGCCATGATGAGGATATGCACATCCTCCCCTGCTTGGGCCCATTTTGCCATGCTCCCTCCGCAACCGAGAATCTCGTCATCCGGATGGGCGGCTACTACAAGTATGCTCATTTTATCTCTCTTCCTGTAATGATTTGTTGACTGTTGGAGCCATGATTGAAAATGAGATCAATTACACTCATATAAGGCTCGAATCCATCATGCAATTGATTGTATGTAGGATGGTTGTATTCATGAAATTCCACACTGATGCCCACCTTGGAAAAACTTTCTAAATCTAAATAATCCCGACCAAAAGGCCCGGATATGTAGGTGCTGGCACCTACTTTTTGACATATTTCGAGGATTAGTTCTGATTTTCTTTTTACTGGGGAAAGTGTGCTGCTGCGAATTCTTGGTGTATGGATCTGGAGTATATCGAGGAGATAATTTTCAATTTTCTCTAGCAGGGGATATAGATGAGACCATTCTTGATGGAATACTGATTCAAAAAAGTCGGCGTGATTGCGAAAAAAGGGAGCCTTCGAGTAGCTGCACCGAATTGTGTTCCAATGCTTTTTTTGCCACTTGGTATCTGGAGGAATCTTTAATTCTGTAATAGGATCGTGTCTGGCTTCCCCCTTGGTGCTAATGGGAACGGTCAGCCACATGGAGCCATTGGCTGTACGGATTTTGTTTCGGTTCGTAAATTTTGTAACACTGTTATGGTCGATTGGCACGTGGTCGAGTATTACATGCAATTGACTTCTACCAATCCTGTCAAAATATCCTAGCCAGGGTAGGTACGCAGGCTGCATGATGCAAACGGTGCTCATTTGTAGAGATAAATAGTAAAGTCAGAGGAGTGGTAATCATGCCTGAAAACGACTTTGTTGGTTATGCCATGACATATTTCAATCGTCTTCACGGGATCTGCATAAAATTCATATTCATCTTGATTTTCGCACCATGAACTGAGGCTATTGAATGCGACTGCAGTTTTTGCGCACTCGTACATTTCACGAATGGAATTCTTCATGAAGCAGTTGGGGTTGTTCCTTCTGTAGTAAAAGATCCCGCTGGAGACGACGTAATCAAAGCGATCGCCTAAGGAGAGAAAATCATGGAGTGAAGACTGTAAAAAATTTGCATCTGGATAGTGCTCTTTTGCTTTTTCGATCATTGCAGGTGTAAGATCAATTCCCGTATATTGGACATTTCCTACGTTTTCCAAAATCCAGTCCAAAAAGTGTCCCAGTCCACAGCCAACGTCCAGAACGGAATTGTTCGGTTGTAGACCAACCCCGGCCAGGATATCAAAGCGGGATTGCTGGGATGTTGAACTACCCCAATTCAGGGACTTATGGCTATCTCCATGTTGTTCCAACAAGGTACTGTAAAGTTTGATATTGCGGATATCGTCCTCCTGATGATGGTCCATAATCTATTCTCCTAAGCCTAAAACGACCCCTTGTACCAGTGCTTCTTTTGTTTCTGTTTCTGCATCAAAATCGATTACTTTTACTGCTTGTTGCGAACATGCCACGGTGAAGGAACATTTCTCTTTTCTAATGACAGTCCCTGGTAAAATAGACCCTGTTGTTTCCTTTGCCAACTCTACTTGATTGATGGTGATTTTCCTTGATCCTACCCAAGTGAATGCACCTGGGTAAGGAGGAGCTACGGCACGTACCAGGTTTTTGACTCGTTGAGGAGAATTATCCCAGTTAATAATACCATCCTTTGGACGTCTTGCTGGAAATACTGTCGCAAGGCGTTCATCTTGAGGGCGAGCCTGTATATTCCTCTGTGCAAGACCCGTGGCAACTTTGAAGGTAAGGCTTCGGTAAAGTGGGTACAGCTTGTTTAGTGCGTCGCCAACATCTTCAGATTCGTCGAGTTTAAAGGACTCCTGGCCAAGGATATCACCGTCATCCATGCCTTCTGTTAATACGTGAGCGGTCAGCCCGAAATCAGTCTCACCGTTTAGGATTGCCCAGTTTATAGGGGCACGGCCACGGTATTTGGGCAGGAGACTTGGATGCAGATTCACTCCACCTAAAGGCGGTATGGCTAAGACTTCCAGAGGAAGCAGATAGCGGTAATCCGTTGTCCAGATCAAATCGGGAGACTTTTGAATGATAAATTCGAGTATATTTGCATCCTTACCTTTGCCTCTAACTACTGGTATGCCCTTGTGAATACAATAGTCGTGTACAGACTCGTACCGCACACCATCCTCCTTATCCTTCGGATGCACTACTGCACCGACTACCTCATGTACATCAAGTAGGGTTTGGATCGTAACTACGCCTACGGTGTGGTTTCCCAAAAAAAGAGTTTTCAATGGACTTTTTCCGCAATCACAAGCCATTCAGAATGAAGGTATCCTGAGGGCTGTAACATATCGGTTAGTTCAAGCCTTTGTATCTGCAGAAGTTTCCATGAATTGGAAAATAATCTTTCCAATTCATTTCTTGAGATGAAATGGAGTTGACCTACCCCTGCAAGGGAACCTTCAGATATCTCAAGTCTTACTCCATCAGGTCCTGGTTTGCCACTTCGGTTGCTGGAATGTCCGTCTGTATAAGCATTCTTAAAGAATTTGCCTCCTGGTTTGAGAACACGGTGGATTTCACGGATGGCGTTTTCTTGTCCAGTTCTTCCCACACAGACCAATGCTCCGCGATCAATGGCAAGGTCAAATTCTTCATTATCAAAAGGCAATTGGGTAAAGTCTCCAACCCGGAGGTCTCCCTCCAATTCTTCTTTTGCAAACCTTTGTTTTGCTTGTTGAACAGCACTTTTACTGCCTTCTACTCCAGCAACAGAGAAGCCTTCTCGGGCCGCAAACCACAAATTGGCCCCAGTACCAAACCCTACCTCAAGGATCTTTATTTTTTCTCGAGGCATGTTTCTTGGTGCATGCCTAAAGATGAAGCTGACGACACAGTCCCATGGATAATTTTGAGCGTGTCCATCACTGTACTTTTGCTCCCAGACAGGGTCGAAAGTAATTGGTGTTTCTTGGGTTGTCATGAAAAATGCCGTTTTTCGAATAGTTCTCCTGCGTGAATGGGATGAGTTAGTTTTAATCCTACAAGAAAATCTTCGTACTTGGGAGCATAACCTGTTCCGGGGCGTTGAAAAACAATATCTTTGCCCGAAACAATCGTTCCTGCCTCCAAGTTTTGTTTTGCTTTACAAGAGAGTCGGAAATCCCTCCGACTTATGGCTTCTTCAGAGGTTGGTGTGATGGCCGATGAACCTACCATCTTTTCCACGTCTCTAACGGATTTCACCAGATCTTCTAGTTCTGTGGGGTCAATGGAGAACCAGTGGTCTGGACCTTCTAAATTCCGGTCCAATGTGAAGTGTTTTTCAATCCAACAGGCGCCTAAAATTGTTGCTCCAATTGCTGCAGTTGGCCCTACCGAATGGTCACTGAATCCGACTGGCAGACCGAATGCGTCTGAGAGGGTTCTCATCTTGGCGAGATGAATCTGTTCAGGTGGTGTTGGATAGGAAGAAGTGCAGTGCAATAAAATCAATTGTTTGTTACCCGTAGACAAGAATACCTGAACTGCATCATCAATCTCAGATAAAGTGGACATTCCAGTTGATAAGACCACCAGCTGTCCTGATTTGGCCATTTCTTCGATCAGTGGAAGGTTTGTTAGGTAGTCTGACCCATTTTTGATAACATTGCACCCCAGTGACAACAAATCTTGAATACCCTCTACACTTGTGGGGGTGCTGTGGAAGTTTACTCCCAGTCTTGAACATTCTCTGTGCAGATCAACCAGTTGGCCTTTGCTTAATTCACAACGCTTAAAGATGTCATACTGGGGTTCATCCACTTCTTTGCCCTGACTTTGATACCTTAATCGCAGTTTCTGGTCGAAGATGAAGTCTTCGGTCTGGTAGTTCTGGAATTTCACCGCATCGACTCCTGCCTTGGCCGCTGCCGAGATTGTTTCCATGGCTAGGTCCATGTCGCCGTTATGATTGATACCGATCTCAGCCACAATGAAGGGATGCCCAGAACCATACTCTTTCCCATCAATATAAAATGACTGTTTTACTTCCATATTTCTGAGGCCACCCTGGCGGCACCTGCTCCGTCACAGAGATCTGTCGCAATCGAGCTCATGGTAAGGTAGGCTTTGGGGTCACGGATCAACTTTTGTATTGATTCAATAATCTTGGCTTCCAGATTTGGCGTGTCTGACAATGCGATGGCCGCGCCGATTCTGTCAAGTTTTTCCCCGATCTGTCGTTGGTTCTCCTCCAGGACGAGAAGGACAGAGGGCAATCCCAAGCAACACCTTTCCCAGGAAGTAGAGCCAGCGGCTCCAATTGCAATGTCGGCCTCCAGCATTATTGCGGCCATATCTTCCACGTCCAGATGGATCACCGTTGGGAGGGATATCCCTTTGGTAAACTCTTTGAGGGCTTCCAGGTGGGGGGATTTGGAGGAAAGGACTATATCGACATTGGGTTCCGTCTCCCCGACCCAATCCACCGATGCCAGGGCGGAAAGAATCCTGGGGATGGAGTTGGTATCGTCCATGGTGCCTACACAAACGAGGACCTTCCGAATTCCTTCCAATTGCTGACGACGTTCCAGAGCAGCCTGGCGGGCATTGGAAAATTGTTTACGAAGCAATGCGTAACCACTGCCCAAGAGGAGTTGGCAGTCGCTGGGAACCCTTCCCTTGTAATCAGCAGGGTCCCTGCCGTAGGTTTGGTCCAAGAGCCAATGGCATTCATGCCTGCGGTTGGGAAGGTCATCTATGGCAAGGAGGGAACCACCCATTTGACCGACCTGAGTCTCCCAGGTGGAGCCAAGGGCATAATGGTCGACAATAAATAAATCCCACGGGGAATTTGAAGCTTCCCGAATGGTTTCCTGGGCATCGGTGGCTTCGTTTTCCTGCAACCACTGGATTGGATTGCCAATGGTGTTCCATCCTCCGGACGCGGGAGGAGGCAAATGCACGATTTGAAAACCCTTGTTCAATACGAGATTGTCCAAATTGCCTGGCAAGTTACGGGTAAAGAATACAACTTCTGCGCCTTTGGCACGTAATGCATGGGCCAGGGAGAGGCAGCGCATGGTATGCCCACCACCAATTCCCTCGGATGAATCTGCCCGTATGCCGATTTTCATGCGGAGCTATCGGGCAGCGTTTGAGCAAAGTCCTTCATGGATGCCCGGGAGCAAGGACAGCAACTGTTGCACATTGGTGGAAACCTCCTTTTGGTCGGACAATAGCCTATGGCGATACAGCTCGACCGAAATCTCTTTGAAATAGTTGTAGTTGGAGTAAGGGCGGATCCATTCGGAAAAGGTCTCCACATTGTCTTCAAAATCAAGAAGCACACTGGTAACAACAGGAATGGATGGGGTATAGCCCAACAGCTTCATTTCAAAATAACAAAGGGTGTCCACGACCTGGGTATACATGGGCGGGAGTACTTCTTTCCACTTTTCCAATGATCGTTTTTCAAACTGTTGCCCCTTGTAGCCTCCGCCAATATCCTGGTACGAGGAGTTTTGCTTCCAGGGTTTGCCATCCCCATCACGATATCCTCCGGGGTCCAACATGTCCGCCGAATAATCCACATCCAGAAATTCACAAAGTGATTGGGCTGCCCCGGCGGGATCCGCCACGACTTCTTCGTATTTAAGCAGCATGGCTTGGCTATGTCCCTGTGAAAACCACCAGGCAAGCGAGGCAAGTTTCCTCCACTGCCGGATCAAAAAGAGCAAAGGATAAATACCAGGGGATGCGTAGTTCGATGCGACGACAGCCCGTGGGTCACGCACAACAAAGACGACCTTGTTCCCTTGAGCCAACCGGAAGAAATGCGGGGCAAATTCCCCGATCCAGACTTCCTTGGAGCCGACCGCTTGCGCTCCGTCCTTGGGATATGCCTGGGCTAAGAGCCGGTTGCCGTTTTTGAAGAGGTCGGTATAATTCGAACCATCCAGGTCCCGGAGAAACTTGGAGATACCCGGGGAGTAGGGTTGGCAATGTTTGTGAATCCTTTCGCGGAGGCTTTCCAATTCCTCCGTAGGCAAGCTGAGATCCAAGCCTGTTTCCTGGATCGACTGGAAGAGGTTGTTCTGAGCAGGCTCAAAATAGTAGTCGTTCAGGGGTTCAAGGGGATCTATGTCCACGAAACCTGACTCCTCCGCGACTCGGTTGCGGAAGGATTTGTACAAGGGGGCATATGGGTCTGAGACACAAATGATCCGCGGGTTAGCATCCAGCATTTTGGCGAGCATGGTCGTGCCCGACCTGAACATTCCGGTAATTAAGAAATTCATGGGAAATATGGTTGCATACGCACCAGCCCCTTCGACTCCAATTGCTTTGCATAAGCAAGGACGAACCCAAAGGGCATCTGGGATTTTACAGCAATGTCCAACAGCGTATGCTCCCCATTGGCCATTCGGAGGATGTTTTGCATAAAGGGATTGAGCTGCCCTGTATGGTTTTCCAGGTATTCGACTTCATGGGCAGGTAATTTGCACGGGAACCTACCGGAATCCCCCGGATCGTTAAAATTGATCCCGCTGATTACACTTGGGCTAAGATAGAGGTCGATATCCGGATGCGACAAACAGGGCAATCCCGGATTTGCCATTTGCAAGGTCGCATTGTTTTCAATCACATCCACCACCTGCAATCCAAAGCCTATCACCTCTTCCATGGATTCCCTTGAGGTGATCCCCATGTTGTCGGAGTCGGTATGGTACTGAGGGAATGGCCATCTCACGAGGGTGCCACATGGAATTTCATATCCTGCCGAGTCGAAGTGGTTCTCATCATTGCCAATCAATCCTCGGTGAGGGTAGACATTGCTGGAAGCCTCCGTCCTCATCGACAAAAGGAACGCAGCAATCTGGTCCATATATGCCTGGCCAAAAAATGTTTGCTGGTAGGCGAGGGGGGAACCAATCCCGGAAAGGGCAAGGAAAAGAGCTTCATGGATATCCCCAGGGCGGGCTACTGGTTCCTTCAGGTAAAAGGCCGAACCCACAATTTCGACACTGGCAAACGCCCTGTAGGAAAAGCGGGTCTTTTGGTTACCCAGTCGCTTGATGATCTCATAGGCGGCAATGCACCCGGCCAACCCATCATTCACTTGGGTCGGGTGGTCAAAGTGACCGAGGAAGAGGAAGGTTTTATCCGACTCGCCTTGGTGGTGGTAGTCCGACTGTAGCATGGGGGGACCATATTCCAACTGGCTATCGATGTGCACATGGTACTGCGTGTTTTTATCCAGTTGCCTTCGCAAGGTATGGGGGATACAAAAGCCCCATTCCGGATGGGTATGGTTGTATTGATTCCGAAAATGGAAAAGGATGGATTCTGGCCGGTCCGGATCCGACAACAAGTGCCGGTCCAACTCTTCCCAACTTACAGTTTTGTTTACAGGGGGCGAATAGCTGTACACTTGGAGCTTGTGCTGATCGCGACTGGCGAGGATTTTTCCTTCCCCGTTCCGCAATTCGGCTTTTCGGCAAGTCCAAAATGGGGGGACTGTCCAATGGTTCGCTTGTTGGTCGGCATTATGTTTGAGCAACCGACTTCCCGGATAATGACCAGTGAGCAATTCATAGGCTTCCAGCATTTCGGGGCCACTATGGCAACGGTCCAAGACCGCCAGTTTTTCCAACAAATTGTAATACATTAATTACTACTCCTGGTGGATTCGAGGACCTTGTAGAGTGCCTCGGCCTGTCGCCAATCTTCCAGTGTATCAATGTCCTGTACCATGGATCGGTCAAGCAGGACAATCCGGGAGCAAGCGGTAAAAATGTCATCCTTTTCTTGCCAGGTTTCATTGGATGCCCAACAGAATTGACCCGCATCATGGAACGCGTCAGGAAGGTCTTGGGACATCGTGTGTTCGTATTCTGGCCAGAACATCTTGGTTGTACCAGTGGTTTCCAATTGGAAGGCTCTGAAAATGGGAAAATCATACGTGGTTGCCGCAAATGTGAATTCCGTGCCGGGATTGTTCACCAGGGTTGTATATCCCTCGCAAATTTTTGACGCCTCGATAAAAGGAGCGGTTGCATAGATGCGGCAGACATAATCGGGTTTTTCCAAATGGTGTTGGCACCAGTCTATGGCATGGCGAATCGCCTCGATTCCACCAATATGATCTTTCGCAAGTTCAGCCGGGCGCAGGAACGGTACTTCAATTCCACAGCCCTCTGCAATTGCAGCAATTTCCGGATCTTCCGTGGACACGATGATTCGATCAAATAGACCTGATTCTTTGGCTGCTTCGATTGAATAAGTTATGATTGGTTTTCCGCAAAAATATCGTATGTTTTTTCGAGGGATACGTTTACTCCCCCCCCTGGCTGGTATGACAGCAACGTTCATGGAGTGTAAAGCTTTCTTTCAAAGTATACGTTTAATGTCCGGGCAATTGGTGCCGGATGAGTTCCTTAATCTCTTCTTGGGTAAGCCAATCGTCATTTTCTCCTGAGTGGTAATAGAAGCCTTCGCAGACCAGGGTTGTAGGATGTTTTTTCTGGAATAAATCGATGTTAAAATTAGCCGCTGGAGGAAGAATTGCATAATACTTGCCAATATCGAATGTGTTGAGTGCATCTGCTTTGGTGATCATTTCTTCGTGAATTTTTTCACCTTCACGCATGCCTACTACCTCGGTTTTGCACTCAGGACCAATGGCTTGGGCAAGATCCATAATCCTGTATGATGGAAGTTTGGGAACAAAAATCTCTCCTCCATTGGCATTTTCCATCGCAAATAAAACAATATCAACCGCTTGATCTACGGTAATATTAAATCGTGTCATATTTGGATGGGTAATCGGGAGAACTCCTTCCTTTCTTTTCTTCTGAAAGAAGGGAATCACAGATCCGTTTGATCCCATCACATTGCCATACCGAACAACAGAGAATCGAATGTCGTGCCCGCCTGCGTAATTATTGGCGGCGACAAAGAGTTTGTCGGCTGCGAGTTTGGTGGCACCGTATAGGTTGACTGGAGCCGCAGCTTTGTCGGTCGATAGGGCAACGACTCTTTTGACTCCGCATTCGATACAGGCATTGATGACATTTTGGCTACCGATGATGTTGGTTTTGATACATTCCATCGGGTTATACTCCGCAATGGGGATGTGCTTCATTGCTGCAGTGTGGATGACGCAGTCAATCCCATGAAGTGCCTGTTTGATTCTTTCTTCGTCTCGAATGTCTCCTATGAAATAGCGTATTTGGGGGAATTCTTTGTTGGGGAATTCCTGCGCCATTTGAAATTGTTTTTGCTCGTCTCTTGAGAAAACGACCAAACGTTTGATTTTGTACTCTTTTGACAGGAGTCTTTTCACCAAGGCTTTACCGAGTGTTCCGGTCCCGCCGGTGATGAGTACGGATGCGTTGTTAAGAAAGTCCATGTAAAGTTATTTACGTTCTGGGATTTCCACTAAGTTGATTCAGAGGAAATGAATTTGTGAAATTATTTGGTATCAAACCTTGGAAGCCTCAATGGTAATGATGACCGCTTTTGAGGTGGGCGTATGGCTCTTTTCGGCGAAGCTGTCAATGGGAACAAGGGGGTTGGCTTCGGGGAAGTAGGCGGCGGCGCAGCCTTTGGGGAGGTCGTAGGGGATGGCGAGGAAGTTGGGGGCGTGACGGGTTTGGTCGTTGAAGTGGCTGGTGATGTCGACGGGTTGTTCGCGTTGGATGCCCTGGGCTTTCATGTCTTCGAGGTTGAGGAAGAGGATGCGGCGTTCGTTGTGGATGCCGCGGTAGCGGTCGTTGAGGCCGTAGATGGTGGTGTTGAATTGGTCGTGGCTGCGGAGGGTTTGCAGTAGGAGTTGGCCGGGTTGGGTCTCAATGGGGGTGAAGTCTTCGGTGAAGAAGTTGGCTTTTTGGTTGTGGGTGTTGAACTTTCGTTCTTTGACGGCGTTGGGGAGATAAAATCCACCGGGTTTTCTGGAGCGTTCGTTGAATTGCTCAAAGCCTGGGATGGTGTTTTCGATGTGGTTGCGGATGAGGTCGTAGTTGTGGGCGAGGGTTTGCCATTGGATGGGGGAGTCTTCGCCGAAGAGGGTGTGTGCGATTTTGGCGACAATGGTGGGTTCGCTGAGGAGGTGTTTGGAAATGGGGTTGAGGTGGCCTTGGGAGCTGTGGACGATGCCCATGGAGTTTTCGACGGTGATGTATTGTTCGCCTTGTTGGGGTTGGAGGTCTTTTTCACTACGTACGAGGCAGGGAAGGATGAGGGCCTCTTTGCCAGTCGTAGTGTGAGAGCGGTTGAGTTTGGTGGAGATTTGTACGGTGAGGTCGCAGTTGTTGAGGGCTTCTGCGGTGTACTCTGTGTCGGGGGCTGCGGAGAGGAAGTTGCCTCCCAGGGCGATGAAGACTTGGGCGTCACCTTTGTGCATGGCCTGGATGGCGGAGACGGTATTGTGGCCGTGTTTTCTGGGGGTGGTGATTTGAAATTCTTGATCCAGTGCCTGGAGGAAGCTTTCGGGGGGCTCTTCCCAGATGCCCATGGTGCGGTCGCCTTGGACGTTGCTGTGCCCGCGGACGGGGCAGAGGCCGGCGCCGGTTTTCCCGAGTGCGCCGAGGAGCAGGTGCAGGTTGCTGACTTGCTGGATGGTGGCCACGGCATTGGGTTGTTGCGTTAACCCCATGGCCCAGCAACTGATGAAGTTGGTTCGTGGGGTGAGTAAGGCGGCAATTTCTTCGATTCGGGCTTTGGAAATGCCTGAATGTTCGACGATTTCTTTCCAGTCTAGTTTCTCCAGTTGTTGTTTGAGCTCCTCGTAGCCTGCGGTGTGTTGTTCAATGAATTCGTGATCAATGTGGTGGCCGGGATTGGTGGCTTCGTTGGCATGGATGGCTTTGAGCAGGCCATGAAGCAGCGGCATGTCGCCTTTGGGCTTTACTTGGAGGTAATGGTCGGCAAGGGGAGTGCTTTGGCCTAGGATTCCGGCGGGTTCCTGTGGATGGGAAAATCCGAGGAGTCCGGCTTCTCGGAGTGGATTGATGGCGATGATGGTGGCTCCTCTTCTGGCGGCTTTCTGGAGGGTGGTCAGCATTCGGGGGTGATTGGTGCCTGGGTTCTGGCCAAAGATGAGGATGACGTGGGCTTTATCAAAGTCCTGGAGAGATACCGTGCCTTTGCCGACTCCAATGGATTCTCTCATGGCGACTCCACTGGATTCATGGCACATGTTGGAGCAGTCGGGCAGGTTATTGGTGCCATATTGGCGGGCCAGGAGTTGGTAGAGGTAGGCGGCTTCGTTGCTGGCTCTGCCGGAGGTGTAGAAGAGGGCGTGGTCAGGGGAGGGAAGTTTTTTCAGATGGTCTGCGATCTTTTCAAAGGCGTTGTCCCAGGAGATGGGTTCGTAATGAGTGGCACCGGGGGCAAGGTGCATGGGTTGGGTCAGGCGGCCTTGGCGTTCCATCCAGTAGTCGGAATGTTCAGCAATTTCTTCGACACTGTATTTGGCAAAGAAGTAGGGGGTGATTTTCTTGGATGTGCTCTCAGAGGCGGTGGCTTTGGCGCCGTTTTCGCAAAATTCGAAGGAGGAGCGGTGGTCATCCGGGTCGGGCCAGGCACAGCTGCTGCAGTCGAACCCATTTTTCTGATTCATTTTCAGGAGGGAGATCGTCCCTCTGGTCAGGCTTTCTCTGGCAACATGTTGAAGGGAGACTGTGACTGCCTGGAGTCCGGCCGCATGTTTGTGGGGAGCACTGGCTTGAAGGGTTCCTGTGGTGGTTTCGGGAGGATTGGGGGATGGTGCAGACATCAGGAAATGTTGGGGCTAATGGTGTTGGCGTAGCGTGGTTCCAGTATTTTGTGTTTTGGTAAAGGTTTGGTTTAGAGTTTTAGTCTTTCCGAGGCACTGTAAACGTTGAATTTTTTGTCAGAGAGGAAGCCGATCAAGGTAAGATGGGCTTGGGTTGCAATTTCGATGGCAAGGCTGCTGGGGGGGCCAATTCCTACGAGGATGGGTATTCGCATTTTCAAGGTTTTCTGGACGATTTCGTAGCTGGTACGTCCAGAGACCAATAGGAGTAGAGGGGTGGAGATGGGTAGGAGGTTTTGTTGGAATAGGTGCCCTGTGACTTTATCCACTGCGTTGTGCCGTCCGATGTCTTCTTTGAGAGTCAGTTGGTTGCCTTGGTTATCCAATGCTGCCGCTGCGTGTAACCCACCTGTGGAGGAAAAGGCGGTTTGGTTTTGCAGGAGGGTTTCCGGTAGTGAGTAGATTAAGTCTTTTTCGAGAACTGGCTCCAGTGGATCGGGAAGTGGAATGATTTTTTGGTTGAGGAAGGTTTGCAGGCTTGGGGTGGAACAGATCCCGCAACTGGAGGTGGTGAGGTTCCGTGACTCGGGGAGGTCGGGGATTTTTCTGAGGGGCACTTCCACATGGTTGGGAGTCGGAGTGGTTACTGGGCCTGATAGTGCGTCTGGTGTTTGGACGACTCCTTCATTGTATAAATATCCCAGAGCCAGTTCTGTATCGGATCCGGGTGTCCTCATGGTGAGGCTGATGGGGCGGGTTACGGTGTGGTGATCGTCCTTTTTGTATTGGAGGCAGATTTCGAGGGGGGATTCGATGACAACGGTATCGTCCAGCAATTGAGGGGAGGCTTCTTTCCGGAAATGCCTCTGAATTCTGGATCGGATAGTTTGAGGTTGCCGATCAGCCGGGATTGGGTTGGGACTGGGTGGTTTGTAATTCAAAATGGGAAATCGGCTAGCAGTTTTTCAAACAGACCAGGGGGTGACGGTCGCTTTTGGTGGGCAGACTTGGTTTATTGATAAATCGGAGCCTTTTTTCAATATTGCGATGGTGGCGTTGGAGAAAAATGACATGGTGCCGTTTTATGTGGAAATTGCGAAACGGGAGGGTGTTGGCGAGGAGTTTCGGGATGAATTGGAGCGGCAGGTGGAGGAGTTGGAAGGGGAGTGGCCGGATCTTTGATGTAGGGTCAACGGTTCAGGAGAATGACGGCAACGCCTCCGAAGGCAATCAGGGCTCCGAAGGATTTTCCTTTGGTGAGGGGTTCATTCAGGAAGATTGCCGCGAGGATGACAGTGAAGAGAGTCGAGGTCTGGTTGAGAATGGCAGCCGTGTTGGCTTCAGTGTGTTTGTAGCCAAGGAGCCAAATGACCATGGCCAGATACCCACCCAGAAATGTGCCAATTGAAAAGGATTTCCATGGAAAGTTGTGTTGCATTAAGCGTAGTGTGCTTCCCATCCGACCAGTGATGGTTAGAAATAAGACTGCACCGAGAATCCCTGCAATCAGTCTGAGGATGGCGATCACATCTACAGGCAATACGTTTTCTTGCATGATGGGTTTTACCAGGAGGACTCCAATGGCGGTTAATGCCATCGCCAAAAGGCCGTAAATAATACCATAGATCCTGTCTTTGGTGGATGCGGGGAGAGTTGGGTGGTCTTTATGAAATTTGATAGAGGCCAGGACGATACCCACAATGACCAGGCTGCTGCCGAGAATGTGGACGCTTCGCAGTTGTTCTCCCAAATACATGCTGGAAAATAGGAACATAAAGAGACTATAAGAGCAGTTGACGATGGCGTTTCGGCCAGCTCCGAGAAGGTGTAGTCCTTTAAAGAATAGATAATCCGCCAGGCAGATCCCGATCAGGCCACTCATGAAGATCAATTGCCACGTCGAACTGGGCAGATTGGGAATAGAGGTGTGGCCGAGGAAGACCGCAGTTGGAATCAGCAGGAGTAGAACAAGGGAGTTTTTATAAAAATTGAGGCTGAAGGGAGGGAGTTGTTCTCCAGCTTTTCGAAAGAAGAGGGTGGCGGTTGCCCACAGAAATGCACAAAGCAGGGAACAGATTTCTCCTTTGTGGGGTAAGGTCTGTAGGAATTCTGGCATCGGGTTCGATCAAATTTGAACAAGGGTGAGTTGACTTAATTTTCGGTGCTAGCTTTTTGATTTCCCGTGAATTCGCAATTGGAGACTTCCAACCAGATCCCATATTTTGCCTATGGTTCCAACATGAACTTCGCTCACATGGAACAATATTGTCCTGGAGTAGAGTTTCTTGGCCGGGCATTGATTCGGGATTTTCAGTTTTGGATTTATTCTGACGGGTATGCCACAATTGTGCCGAAGGTTGGGGAAATCGTGTGGGGTGGTTTCTGGATCATCAATAAGCAACACTTGGCTGAGTTGGATAAATACGAAGGTGTCCCCCAGGGGTGTTATTACCGGGAAGTGTGCAAGGTCTCCACATGTTTTGAAAATGAGAGTGAATTGGTGAGAGACGCCTGGATTTATTTTTCCACTGATACTGTGAGGGGAACAACCCGGCCGGGGTACATGGAGTCAGTCCTTGAAGGGGCATGTGATTGCGGTCTTCCTGAGGGATATTTTCCTGTGTTGGAAAGTTGGTTGGCTTCGCCTTGAGACCTTTCGCTTACTGAGTGCCGAGGATTTCTTCTGCTCGGTCTGCGATGATCTCCACTGGGCTAAGTTTTCCATTCCCGGAGTATCCGCAAGCCAGTTCCCCTTCGACAGGTTCGACAAAGTGATAGCCCCAACTTTCCAGGGTCTGGCGATTTTGAACCGTTGCCGGGTGATCCAGCATTTTTCCATTCATGGCGGGTGCAATGAGTACGGGGGCACGTGTGGCCAGATGCACACAGGTTAACAAATCCTGAGCCAACCCATGAGCAAACTCCGCCAAAATGTTGGCCGTGGCTGGGGCAACCAGCAGGAGGTCTGCCTTGTCTGCCAATTCAATATGTCCCGGACACCAACTGGCTTCTTCATCCCAGAGGCTGGTCAATACTGGGTTTCTGGACAGCGTTTTGAGGGTCAGAGCCGGGATAAATTTTTGTGCCGATTCGGTCAGGATCACATGCACTTCGGCACCCCGACCTTGAAGGTCTCGCAGCAAATCTGCAGATTTATAGGCAGCAATGGAGCCTGTGACTCCCAGAAGTATGGTTTTTCCGTTCATATCTTACTTTAAAAGGGCATTCGCTTTGCGATCCTTGTCAAACCTCAACAGTGCTTGATTTGATGATCCAGTAATGCTAGGTTGATTTACATATTTAAGCCTTTCTACTTAAGATCTTTTCGAAAGATCCGACTTGCCTAATAGGGAAGGCTTGCCTATCACCCCACAACCAATTTTCAGTTTATGGATCAGATTAACAACCTGCAAAACAGTCAGACCAATTCGTTGCCACCCGTTTCGAAGCCGCAGAGCTCTACGAAGAAACCGGCGGGTGTGGAGCAATCTGACCTGAGTTTTGAGACCCTGCTCAAACGCCTCCAGCAGATGCCTGAAGTCCGTGAAGAAGTGGTTGAAAAAGGCAAAGCCCAATTGGAAGACCCAGAGTTTCCTGATCTTGCCACGACCAAAAATTTAGCCCAACAACTGATTTCTAACAGAATCGTCTAGAATTCCTTTGTAATCAACGCATTGTTGAACTAACCCCAACTGAACGATAGGTAAAAACCTCTCTCATACTGTAGTTTCCCGCTGACTCGATGAATCCTAAACAGATAGCTAAATCATACACCAAAAAATCCATTGAGACTGCAAGTCCCGGCAAACTCGTCCTTATGCTTTTTGACGGTTGCCTCAAGTTCATGAAAACCGCCAAGGAAGGTTTCAAGGAAGAGAATTTCATGAAACGCAACGAAACGATCAATAACAACTTGATCAAAGCTCAGAACATCGTTGCCGAATTACAATCCTCTCTGGATATGGATGTCCCTGGAGAGCTCCCTGGCACACTCTACAAACTCTACGACTTTGTTTATTATCAGCTCCAGCAGGCCAATCTCAAAAAAGAGACCGAGCCGATAGAGCATGCAGAGAAAACCATTAAAGAACTTCGCGACTCCTGGGCTGAAATGCTCATGCAAACCGACGAGGGTCAGCTACAACCTGGTGGCTTCTCATCAGATGCTTAAATTTGAAGCTCTGATCAGCACTTCAGGCCGCAAGGCCAAATTTCATCAAAAAGGTTGGGGGAATGGCAATCACATTGCCAACAATAAGGGATAACAGGCATGCTCACCTTTGAACAGCAACTCCAGAAGGCCTTGCGCATTTGCAATGAACTGCTGGACGAAGAAAAAGTGGCCTTGGGCAAAAAGGACCTGGATCTGCTGGAAGATGTTCAGGAAAGAAAACAGGAAGCCGTCAAACGGCTCATCACTCTGATTGATCGTTCGCAGGAAGAAACAATTGAAGACGAACAGATTCCGGAACGTGCACAAAACGTCCTGAGTCGCATTCAGGAACATTCCTCGATTCTTGCCACCTGGATGGAAAAGCACGAAAAAGAAATGAACCTGGCCACCCGAGGCAAAAACCGCCTCAAAGGTGTTCGGCGCAAATACGTTACTGAACACCAGGGCTACCTTCGACGAAGTCAAAATTTCAAAGCTTGAGATTCTATTAATTGTATAGGAAGTTATTTATTCTACCTTCCTATCATCGCCATGTGGGCGAAATTTTCCAAAATACCTATACCCCCCAAGTTCATCCCCATTGTTTTGGGGATGCTTCTTATCCCCCAGGTTTTACAAAACCTTTTGCCTGAGCACGGAGATGCATGGACTGCGGTAGAGAACACTTCGAACCCTAAGTCAGGATTCGTCCAACAACCAGTCCAACCAGTCCGGAATCCCAAACTTTTCCCTTCTCAGAGATTATCCAGCCAATGGGTGTGCAAATTGGCACCGGGGACAGTGCCGGAGGAGATTGCTGAGAAGCTGAAGGCCCGGTACCTGCGGCCACTCAAGGGACTGGTGGGGTATTCGATTTTTGAGATACCCCGTTCCCGGGATTCCAACCAAGTTCGCCAACTTCTACAATCCCTGCCGGGTGTTTTGTGGTCTCAGCAACAAAAGCTTCGCCCAAGGTTTTCCCGTTCGCATCCAGAGCCTCTGGCCATTACCGATCCACTGTTTTCAGAGCAATGGCATCTCTACAGTGAACATTCCAATCCCGTGAATGATGCTCCTCAAATTGACCTTAACCTGACGACCCTTTGGGAAAAGGGTTTGTATGGGGAAGGCATTCAGATTGCTGTGGTGGACGATGGCTTGGAGTATACCCACCCTGACCTTTCTGCCAATTATGATGCGTCCTTAAGCTACGACTTTCTCAGTTCTGACACGGACCCGGCACCTCGGTTGACATCTCATTTTCATGGCACTGCCGTGGCTGGAATCATTGGAGCCCGGGATAATGGAAAGTATGGCCTCGGCATTGTTCCAAGGGCAACTCTAGCCGGTATTCGACTTATCGATGGCAGTGTCTCCGATGCAACCGAAGCCGAATCCCTTAGTTTTCAACGGGATGTGATGGACATCTATAATAACAGTTGGGGACCTTCCGATACAGACATTGAAGTGTATGAAGGTCCAGGTCCCTTACTTCTCGAAGCATTGCAGACGGGGGTGCAACAAGGCCGCAACGGACTTGGGAATCTCTATGTCTGGGCCGCTGGAAATGGAGGCAGATATGATGACAATTCCAACTTTGATGGATATGCCAATCAACCCTGGTCCATTGCTGTCGCAGGCTTAAATCAGGATGGAACGGCTCCCTCCTATGCCGAGCCAGGAGCCAACATCGTTATTGCTGCGCCAGGAGTGGATATTGTCACCACTGATCTCTATGGTTCCAGGGGAGATTCTTTGTACGATTTTACCAGTGAGTTTGGTGGTACTTCCGCCGCAACGGCCATGGTGAGTGGAGTCCTTGCCCTTATGCTGCAAAGCAATCCTCAACTGACCTGGCGGGATGCACAACACATTCTCATCCAAACGGCACGGCAAAATGACCCGAGGAATCCAAGCTGGGCAGACAACGCCGCCAACTTGCAGGTGCATCACAAATATGGTTTCGGGCTGATTGACGCATCGGCCGCCGTCGCACTTGCAGACGATTGGGTCTCAATGCCGGAAGCCTCCACCGAAACCCTTTCCCAAACCATCAATCGCTCCCTGGCCAATGACCCAAACTCCACACTCGAAACCATAATCGCTTCCACCAACCCCAATTTCGTAGAGCACGTACAGGTGCAGTTGACACTCAAGGATTACAACTGGGGGCAGCTCAATCTCTCCCTCATTTCCCCCAATGGGACAGAAAGTGTCCTGGCCACTCCCTTTACACGTGGGCTTGGTCCTGAAGTGGATGAGCCACACTCCAATGTGCATTCCTGGACTTACCTGACCGTCCGAAACTGGGCCGAACCCGCCTCTGGAAACTGGACTTTAAAAATCCGCAATCGCACCACCGGGCATGCAGGCATCATCCAGTCATGGAAACTCATTCTCCACACCACTACTGATCCCAATCACCAACTCCCCACTCTTCAAGCCAAGGACGAAACCTGGAGTTTTCCCAATGTGGAGGCTTCCCCCGTATCGATCAACGTTCTACTCAACGAATCCAGCCAGGATTGGACTTTGGAAAACATCAGCAATCCTGTTCATGGATCAGCTTCCTTCACTGCCGACGGGTTGATTCAATACCAACCCAATGAAGGGTATGCCGGTAATGACGTGATCAATTACACAGTTCGGGATTCTCCGGGACGCAAGGGCCGGGCAAGGCTGCATATTGAAGTCGACCCTCCT
>Ga0255776_10002129_pt1 | contig 22408 bp, 17 predicted proteins | sample 071ome_19_FD_179974 | JGI IMG/M metagenome (GOLD analysis project Ga0255776, IMG submission 179974) | Coastal salt marsh microbial communities from the Groves Creek Marsh, Skidaway Island, Georgia - 071413AT metaG (version 2) | ecosystem: Environmental > Aquatic > Marine > Intertidal zone >... | reverse complement strand
GTATTCCTCAAAATGGACATCGTATTCGGTGTCGCCCTCGGCCCCGGCCAGCACAGCGTAGGCATAAATACGATTAATCTCATGATACAAACCGGCACCGTAACTCAGATGAAAAAAATCATCGTTAAGCAAATACTCGGCGTCGCTTTCAAGGCGGAACAGACGATGAATCGTCAGCGGAAAATCCCAGGTCAGCGAGGTGACCGCACCGTAACCGGCCTGCGTGTAATAGTTAATTTCCTGCCCGAACAATACATTCCAGTCGCTGGCATAAAATGGACGTCGTGCCCGCACACGCACAAAAGGATCAGGAGGGACACCCCAGCGCACCCCAGCATCCACCGAGGAACTCCAACGCTCAGATTCCTGAAGAATCAGACGCAGCGCCGAGCTGTACGTGACGTTTTGCGGGCTTGACAGTAGGTCGCCCTCGCGCACGCCCTGATCTTCCGACTGCAGCAATAAATTCAGTTTTTTGTTGGTATGTGGCAATTCAAGATTCAGACTGATGCCGAATTTATAATCGACCGGTTCGCCAATCTCACGTCGGGTAAACAAAGACACGCGTGCGTAGCTGCCCTGCCCTCGGATCTCAGTCACGTCGTCATTGAAAAATCGATCGACAAAGAAACTATCAATGCCACCGGACAGCGCGTCCAGATGATCCACCAGCCAGCGTCGGGAGCGTTCGGCCATGTCGTCGGTAATGGGAGTCTGTTGGGTATGTCGTTCGGGCGATAATTCAGGCCAGGCAACGCCGGGGGGCAGCGCGTGTGGCTCATCAAACGCATAAGCAGGATTTGTAAATGCACCCAACATTAACGTCAGGTGCATCAGCAATAAAATGAAAGGAAATCCAAAATGAGTCATCACAGACAGCTCATACCGGGTCCTGGTGAATCAATACCTGGGCTCGAGGAAACTGTTCGAGAATACGTTTCTCAAGCGCATCGCCAACGGCATGAGCACGGCTTAATGGCTGGCTGCCATCCAACTCCAGATGAAATTGGATAAACTGTACAACACCCGCTTGGCGAGTACGTAAATCATGATGACCCCGTACTCCCTCTGCACTGCTGATAATGTCGATAAGCACTTGCTCGTCATCACTGCTCATGGCCTGATCCATCAGTACCGCAAGTGCCTCCCGGACAATATTAACCACACTCACAATTAATACCCCAGCAATCAACAAGGCCACGACCGGGTCTAACCAGAGCACGCCGAGCGAGGCGGCGAACAAGGCCGCGATGACGGCAATATTCGTTAAAATATCGCCCACATAATGTGCTGAATCGGCTTTCACAGCTAACGATCCGGTTTTCCTCGCCACCCAACGCTGGTACATCACTAAGCCGACTGTCGCCACCGTCGAAAACACCATCACACCGATACTTTCGCTCAGTGCCTGTAATGGCTGTGGGTCGAAAATGCGCTCTACCACATGCAGTAAAAGCATGGCGGCGGAGCCAAGAATAAATGCGGACTGCATCAATGCCGCCAACCCTTCGGCTTTGGTGTGACCAAAGGGGTGATCATCATCGGCGGGCATTAACGCATAGCGAATGGCAAAAAAATTAATCACCGACGCGGCGATATCCATCAGTGAATCCAGCAAGGAAGACAATACACTGGCAGAGTCGCTGGCACTCCAGGCGGCCGCCTTGGAAAACAACAAAATGGTCGCCACGGTCATGGAAGCTAACGCTGCCCAGCGAATGTGGTGTGAGTGATCAGTCTGGCTCATATATTTTGCAGCCGCGTGGTTAAAATCCTGATCTTAAGTATGACAGACACCGGGCAATTCGTCTCAGAAGCTGTGACTCAGTTCCGGTTATTACTGAGCACAACTTGATTTTTACATTCTGCAACATGAGGATATCGACAATTCTATAAAAATTATGACCTCACCATGATGATCAAGAACGCCCTGATTGTGGACGACTCTAAGTCCGCCCGATTGGTACTGCAGCGCCTGCTGTCGCGAATGGAAATGCGTGTCGACGCGGTTGACAGTGCCGAAGCCGCACTGGCGTTTCTCGAACATCAACAACCCGATGTCATTTTTATGGACCACATGATGCCCGGCATGGACGGCCTTGAAGCCACCCGCCTGATTCGTGCGAACCCGAAAACCTCGGCCATTCCGACCTTTATGTACACCTCGAAAGATGGTGAAGACTATTTTCGCGTCGCACTGCAAAAAGGCGCCACCGGCGTACTGTGTAAACCGGCCGATCAGGAAGCCGTCATGGCCGTCATCCGCTCACTGGACGCTCCCGCCGCCAACGATGCCAGTGAACCGGAACCGACTACCTCCAACATTCCCCTGATTGAAGTCGACCGCCTGGTACAAAAGCACCTGAAAGTAGCGCTGACAGAAGCCCGTGGCGAAATCACTGCAGGCATCGACACCACGGCCTCGCAGTTGCAACAACACCAGAAACATCAGTTGGAAGTGATTCGCCGACAACTGCAACAGCAAGTCGATGAACTGCGCCGCGACATCATGGCTGAGCTTGATCCGCAGACGCTGTTCCGCCGAACACAAAGCCCGAATCAACGTTTAGCAGCGGCAGTCGCCGATAAAGTCGTGCGTAAAAGCGCTGACGAACTTTCCACCAACATGCACATTCAGAAAGTGGCCATTGAAAGTCACATCAATGACCAGAAGCTGGAAACCGAAATTCTGATCAGAACCACCGCCATTCGCGCGGCGTTTGCCGGTGCCAGCGTTGGTGTTCTCGCTGCTTTATTGACCTCGATGCTACTGTAGCCCGGTCTGACCGGTTCGACCATTGCATCCCAGCGCACGAGCGCTAGACTGGGCGCTTCATGACGGACCCGTCTCACCAGCCTTAGGGAATGCTTATGTCGATTCGCTTACTTGCCATACTCACGCCACCGTTACTGTCCTTGTTACTGTCTGCCTGCGCAGGCCCTGCGCCGTTGGCCGTGGCAGGGTCCGGCGCGTATGAAGTCGCCAAATACGAAGAGAACATCCGCGTTCGCGCAGCCGCTGCCCTGCGTGATGAGCCCGACCTGCTGACCTACTCAATTCAAGCCATCAGCCGTGGCCAGAGTCAGCAAGCCATTGATACTTACCTGCTTGGCTACAACAACCCAGAGTACAGCGACAATATGAAATCGCTGGCGATGTATCAGATCGGTCTGATTTATATGAACCGTTTTAACGATGATCGTGACGATGCGAAAGCACGTGAGTACTTTCAGAAACATCGTCAGGAATTCCCTCGCTCGCGTCTTGCGACACGTATCCAATCGCATCTGGCGGAGTTGAATCGTCGTGCCGATAACCCGGTTTACGTCAAAGCAGAAGACTTGCTGGATAACGTCAATCGTGAAGCGCTGCTCAAGCGCCCAAACATGGCGTTTGATGATGAGCTGAATCCTATGAGTGAGCGTGCGATTACTGAAGGCCGCACCGCCGACGCCGAGACCGTCTACACCATCGTGTATGAAAATGAAGCTTCTGGCGAAGAGATCCGAGCCAAAGCCTTGTACCAGATGGGTTTGATCTACATGAGCCCATACAACCGCGACGCCAATCGCATTAAGGCGCTGGGTTACTTCCGTAAAATCACCGAAGAATTCCCCGGCGTCAGCATTCGTCGCCACGTTGATATCCGTATTACTGAGCTGCTAAACGCCCAGTAATCAGATCACGGTAGCCCCTAATATCGATGCCGCGTAGGTAGTCAGCAATCGTCTGGCTACCTCCGGTGACTCGCCCTGATAGCGTTCACGCATGGCGGCAATCGGTAGCTCATCCGGCGCCAGTTGATCAGCGGCTGGAATTCCAACCTCATCCAGCTCGACACCAAATTCCTGTTTCAATAACCACACCGCGGCCTGATGAGACGGCAAGACCTGTTTCATCGACTGCAATTGATGATCCGTAGCCGCTGCCATACTCGCTGCCGAGGCCATCTCCACTCCGTCTAACGGGCGTCCAAAGCACAAACGCACACGCCCTTTGTGGCCTTTGAGGCCCAGCATCATACTCTGAGTGTCCTCCCCTGCCGCTTTGACGTACTGGCCGTCACGCTCACGGGCCACCAGCTCACGCGCTTTCAACCGGTCGCAAGGGTCCCATTCATATTGAATCAGTACCGGCACCGGGCTCAGGCGACTGAGGCTCTGAGTAAAGTCGAGCGCCTCTTCACGGCCACTTAACGCCAGCATTTTTAATACAGCCGTGTCGGTATGGTCGAGGTTATCTTTTGAGCGCCCTTCGCGCTGCGCCAACCACACTGAATGACCCGACGCCATCGAATCGCGAATGTAGGCCGATAAGCGCTGTAGCTCACGCAACTTTTCGCGCTTGTTGGCCGCAGAGCGTTTCACAATAAAACTCTTATTCAACCGCATCAGATCCGCCAGAATGGGATTCTGTAGCAGATTATCACCAATGGCGATATGAGCCGTTGGCCAGGCCTGAGTCATTAGGGCGTAATTCACGAGGGTCGGGTCCATCGCGATATCACGATGATTCGATAACCACAGATAAGGGTGGCCTTTGGTCAGATGCTCAAGGCCATGTATTTCCAGCGGTGCCGTGGTACTCGTCACCAGATGATGTACCCATTGACCAAGCCAGTCCTGAAATGCTGCCACCGTAGTAACCGGAGCAAAATGGCGACGCAGCTGCCAGCCCAACACCCGACTGCTCAGGCCTTTCATCCAGGCAGGCAATCGCGGGTAACGATAGCCAACCAAGGCTTGATGCAGACTTTGCGATTGCCCTAGGCGCTCCAGCACCGCCGTTACTTCAGCGTCGGTGTAGGGGCGGATGTCGGAATACTGATCCAGACAAGGCTCTGCCTCACCAGCGTCTTTGATGCCTACACTAACGGTCGTATCCACCGGAGAGTGAGCCTCATGACGAGTGTCCAAACTTGAGTCTGTTTGAGTATCTGAGTGAGAGTCCTTGCCTGGCATCCTGTTGCTCACGAATGTTATCCCGCGTTGTTTTAGCGCGTTGTTATATCGCGCTGCAGTCCTGCAATGTTGATCTGCGCTATCAGTCTGCATTAGCGCCTGCATCGGCGTATACTGTCGAATCAAGAGTATCCGACCACAGCGCTCGGTCCAACTGTCTTGATGTGCTACGACTCAAGAGAGACATGTGGGGTACTCACATTTTCCGCACTTTCAGTTCAGGAGCTGATAATCAATGATAGGCCAATGGGAACCTGAAAACTCAGACGCGCAGGCGCAGAACACCGAACTATCCGCCACCGCACTGGCGCAGCTCATCGGGTATGCTGATGCCCCGGCACAGGCCCCTGAAGATCTGAAACAAGCGGCATTGCAGTGGTTAAACGAGACTGAAGCGGCCTGGACACAGGTCTGCGCCAACCTGACGGATGATCAGCTCCTGAGTATTGCGTTCTTTTACACCCGTGCCGAAATGACGCTGAGTGGGTTTGAAAGCGGTGCACGTAACCCTGCGATTCACGTATTCCGTTATCTGAAATCTCAGGGACGTAAACCCGACAAAGACACCACGCGTGCACTGAAAGCACTGACCGACAACCGCTTTATTCCTTACGGAAATGCCCTGCTTTAAGGCGCTGAACTAAGGCCTTCAATTCCTCCGGGCGCACAGGTTTCAGCAAATAGTCCTGTGCCCCGGCTTCAATAAAAATGGCCTGCTGACGCGGGTCCGTTTCCCCCGACAGTGCAATCACAGGAATGCTCGAATAGCTTGGGTGAGCATGCAGCTGACGAGTGACTGTGATGCCATCGAGAATCGGCATATAACGATCCATAATGATCAGATCCGGGTACTGTACTTCCAGCGCCCCCATGACGGCCGCACCGTCGTCCAGTGCCGTCACATGGCAACCATAGCTTTCCAGTAATTTCTGCAACACTTTGCGATTAACCGGATTATCCTCCACCAGCATCACATTCGGGGTGGGCTCAGTGTCATTGGACTCGCAGGTGCTGATCCTGCTGGTTATAACTTCATGGCCGGTCTGATGCCCCGTTGCTGACTCAGGGGCATCGGACAGATGTGAACCCTCCTGACGAACCTGCGTCAACGGCACTGACGATAACGTCGCACGGCTCTGCTGAATCATCAGCAAACGACGGAAAGTCTCCGTTAACGCCCGGTGATCGACAGGCCAGGCCCAGGAATAACCGACCTCAGGCGGTGCCTGCCAGCCATCGGCATTGGATTCATCGCAGCTCACCAACACCGTGACATCCGCGCGCTCCAATAGACGAGTACGGTTATCGACCATGTCAGGGGCATCAAAGAAACGCCGCGACATCACAAGCAGCGCGGGTACACCCGACTCCAACGCGCGATTGAGGTCTCTTAAGCGATCAAAGCTGCGCGTCTCGAGGCCCAGCCGCTCAGCCAGACTGATGACCAATGTGCGGTTCACGGCATAGCTGTCGGCAACCCAGAGCGCATGACCGCGACCGGGAGAGTCATCGGATGAGTGTTGGGCAACCCTATTGCCCGGCTGATCGGCATCGATATTCAATCCGTTGCCTGTCGTATCGCTACGATCGAGCGCTTCGTTAACCGTTTCCTCAGCGTCTGCCATCAGCAGAGGCAACTCAACCCAGAATACCGATCCTTGGCCGGTCTGACTCGTGACACCAATCTGACCGCCCATGGCTTGGGTCAGGCGACGGCAGATATTCAGCCCAAGTCCTGTGCCGCCCATGCGCCGTAAGTCATCTTCATCGCCACATTGATACTCCTCAAACAGGCATTGCGCCATGCTCTCCGGAATACCGATGCCCGTGTCTTCCACCTTGAAACAAACGCCCTTCGCACTGGCTGACAATGACAAGGTCACATGGCCCTGCTCGGTGAATTTAATGGCGTTGTTCAGCAGATTAATCAGTATTTGAGTGATGCGTAGCGGGTCACCCTGCCCCCACACGGGTAAGGTATCCTCGATGAACACCTGCAGGGGCAAACGCTTTTCCGCCGCTCGCGCCTGCACCATACCGACCACACGCTGTGCTAACGCGTGCAGATCAATCCGTTCCTGATGCAGGGTCAGTCGACCCGATTCAATTTTCGACAGATCCAATACATCATTCACAATGGCCAGCATATGATCGGCAGATTGCTGCAAGGTATTCAGCTGGCTGCGCTGGCGAGGGTTCAGACTGGAATCGGAAAGTAACGTCAACATGCCCTGCATGGCATTGAGCGGTGTACGTATTTCATGACTGACACTGGCCAGAAATCGTCCTTTGGCACCACTGACGGACTCCGCTCGTTGCAGTGCATTTTGTAGCCGCAGGCGTTCGTTATGCGCCTGTGTGATATCCGTCAGGGTTATAATCAACGACCCCTGATCATCTGGATGTTGAGTGGCACGCACCTCAATAACACAAGATGGCATTTGGCGAGACGAGGCAATTTCGATCAGTTCCACTTGAGCAGTTGTGCTTTTTTCCTGCGTGCTCTTAATCTCTCTTTCGATCTCACTTTCGATCTCACTCGCAGTTTCTCTATCAACCTCACTGGCAGCATCGCCCAGTACGCGCCGAACCAAGGCATTCAAGCGTTCAGCGGCTTGTGTATGAGGTTGGATATTGGTGTGATGATCGGATGTACCCGATTCAACGGATTGGGTATGGGACTGGATATGAATTTGGGTCAGCCAGGTCGTCAGAGAATCGCCCTGCGCAGGTGACACAAGCACATCCAGTCGACCATACACATTGAGGACAGTGAGGTCAGCACGTACATGTAAGGTCAGTGAAGGGGCATGATTCGCCAGCACGGCCACAGACGCCTGCTGCATCGTCGTTTCTTTCAATAGCAAATGCTGGAAACGCATCTTGGCTACCAGAACGGCAATGACAGCGCTCAGTCCAATGACCATGACCCAAAAAGCGTGGTCGGGCATCCTTGTCTATCCTATTGGGTGAAGTCTTCCCGACATCGATGATCTGATCCCGGGAACAGAATCGTCGTGACGCTGAGAATCAGGCCGCGACGTTACTGGTGAGCTGTAAAATGAACTGCTGCTGATCAACAGGCCAACGCAGGTGCAACCAGCCCTCGTGCAGACCTTGTGGGCCGTCATCCGTCCTTGAGATGGAGACACACAGAATGTCTTTACTGTCGGCGTCGCGAAGAATCCGTTTCACCGATTCTTCGTACTCCGCATGAGTAACCGCAATGGCGGCCGGTTGATTCTGGCTGATCAGAAATCCGAAATGCACCGGGTCCTGAGTAACCAGAAGATCCCAACCCGCGCGTCTCACGCAAGCAGCAATCTCAGTGGAGACTTCATCAACATCTGCCAGCAACACCAGCTTGTGGCCGCCCGTATCGAGCTCCTCCGGCACTGGCATGTTGTTGTTGTTAAGAAAGTCGACGAAGCTTTCAACCGGAATGCGATTGTCACCGCGACCCGGCAGCTTGTAGGCGTCTAAGTGGCCACGCTCGATCCAACGGATCACTGTGCGGAAATTTACCCCACAGTATTTGGCGACCTCACCTGTTGTCAGCGCTTGTTTTTCCCGCACAGCAATATCTCGATTTCGTAACTACACTGAAGTCAGTATAGATAGCCTCTGGCGAATGCAAGGACAAAATCGCAGGAATTTACAGAGTTCCGACGCGTTATCCCATACACTAGCCAATCAGGCCATTATGAAGAGGATAAGAGGTAATTCATGCAGGTTAATGTTCTGCTCGTGGACGACGAGCCCGGTATCATCCAAGCACTCCGCCGTATGCTGCGGGCTCAGTCATGGCAACTATTTGAGGCCAATGACGGGGAGGAAGCACTGGAGATCCTGCGTAATGAGCGCATCCATGTCATGGTCACTGACTTTAAGATGCCACGTCGGGATGGCATCTCACTGTGCCAGGAAGCGCGCCGAATCTCTCCTTATACGTATCGTTTGTTGTTGTCTGGTCAGGTGGATTACGCCGCACTGCGGGAAGCCTGGCACGCCGGGGATGTGCATCGCTTTGTGGCAAAGCCGTGGGACAACACCCTCCTAACGATGGATATAGAAGAAGGCGTGCAGCAGCAACGCTTGCTGGATCGCACCCATCAGTTTGGGCAAGCCATCGCGACCAATTCGGCGGTCATGCTTACCGACGACAACTGGGTCGTGCGCCTCGCCAACCCGAAAATGTGTGACGTTTTGGGTACCCGGGAAGAAGACCTGCTGGGTCGGAATCTGTTTTCGGTGGGCGTTTCCGCAGAAGACGTCACTCAGGAAGCCGAGGTCACTCGCCAGACTGAACAGGGGCATACCTGGCTGGGGCACTTTACGCTGCACGACCAATCCCGTCAGCAAGTGCCCGCCTGGATGGCCATTGCGCCATTGGGGCCGCGCTATCGATTATGTGTGTGCGACATCATTGGTGATAACGCGCGACTGCCTGACTCTCCCGTCGATGCCCGGCCGGATCTTAAACCAGCCCCTGTAGAGGCACTACCAGAGTCTGCCGCGTTGCGACTGGAACTGCCGATCACTCAGGTGCAGGATCTGACTGCATCTGCCGCCCTCTTCAGTCAGATCAAAGCTCTGCTTCCCGCCGACACTGAGCTGTATCACCTACCGCAGCCTAACCGCTTTCTGGTGGCGTTACGTGCCCCGGCCGCAGAACAGACACTCGCGGATCTTGCCCCAGAACTGAAGCAACAGGACATACTGGCCGCCGCCATGACGTCGATTCGTGTCGCACCAGATAAAGAAGACTACGAAGGCTGGCTGCGTGATCAATTAGGCATGGGCTCTCCTTCGTCACAACGACTGGGCGAAGGCCTGTACCTGACGCCAGTGTTTGGACTGCATGGCGATGTTCTGGCGGTCGAAACCCCCGCCTTCAGCGATATGAACGCAGAAAGGTGGGAGCAATGGTTTGCCGCGCTGGTGACCACCTGGCAATCGCATTTCACCAAACCCTTACGCATTCTGGTGGATGCAAGTCAGGTGTCGAAAGAAGACTCCGACCTGTACTTAAGCGCACTCGAGAAAGCCCGCACCCTGATCGATATCGAATGTACCTACATTGTCGATGAGGGTCGGTTATTAAGTGATGGCCAGGACGATATTCTCTGGCATGGCGAACTCGTGCACCACAATGTTAAACGCATGATCAATCACTTCGGTCGCAGCTTCCTGAACGCCCGTCAGATACTCAGTCTGCCGATTGACGGCATCAGTCTGGCACCTGAATTTATGGCGCGCTTACAAGCACCGAAAAACGCGGCTCAGGGAGGTCGCCTGCTGCAAAAGCTGAAGGAACACGGCCTAACTATCTATGCCCGTCACATCAAACACTCTGAGCTACTGGCCGTCTCGCACAAAGCCCGGATCGACATGCTCAGTGGTTCCGCATTATCGCCGGAGATCAGCCTGTCACAATTACAGTGGTACGCGCCGGATACCTCCATCGGTTAACGCTTATGGGCTGAGCACGGCTCGTGTATCATGAGGAAAAAGGAGACAACCTCGTGAACAAAGACCAGCTCTACCATCAAATCGCCCTCGCCTGCCTGAAAACGTTGCGCGAGGGGGGTAACGCCGAAGCCGACGACAAAGTAAAAGCCTTATACAAAGCCATCGACGATGCATTTCAGGCTCAGGTTTCTCTGCTTGCCACGGAACTCGAGGACGCCCGTCAGCGTCTGACCACCATTACGACCCTGGACCCGGCTCGTCACAGTCTGCAAGACGCGATCGACATTGCCGGTGCTCAGGGTACTGCACATTGAATTTTCACCCGTAATTCACAGGAGTGGGCATGCTCTCGCCACGCTATTGGACGTTTTTAATCATTGTTGCTGCCGCCGTTGGATTTTCCATGATCAGACTGTCACAAACCCCTGAAGTCATCGCCAGCCCCGCCGATCCTTACGAGTATCGCTACATGGCGCTGGAAAATGGCCTCAAGGTGCTGCTGGTAAAAACACCCGACGCCGACAAAGCCAGCGCCGCATTGAGCGTCAACGTGGGCAGCATGGACGACCCCACAGACCGCGAAGGTCTGGCTCACTTCCTGGAGCATATGCTGTTTCTGGGCACCGAACCTTACCCAGAGCCGGATGAATACCAACAATTCATCAAACAAAACGGTGGCACGCACAACGCCTTTACCGCCTACGCCCAGACAACCTATTTCTTTGATATCGACAATGAGCAACTGCCGGGAGCCCTCGACCGGTTTGCGCCTTTCTTTATCTCCCCGACGTTTGATGCCGCCTACGTCGACCGCGAAAAAAATGCCGTTCACGCCGAATACAGTGCGAGTCTGAAAGAAGATGGCCGTCGTATTTACTCGGCGCAAAAGCTGGCCATGAATCCGGAGTTCGGTTTCGCACGTTTTTCCACCGGTAATCTCGACACCCTGGCGGATCGTCCCGACAGTAAAATCCGCGACGAGTTAATCAGTTTCTATCGCACGCATTACTCGTCAGATCGTATGACGCTGGTCATTGCCGGTGACTATGAATTAGATCAGCTGGGTAATCAGGCACGCCAGTTATTCTCAGACGTACCGAAGCGCGATGTGCATTTTCAGCGTGATGATGTGCCGGTATTTGCCGATGGCCATCTACCGATGGACATGAACATTGCTCCGATTAAAGAACTGCGGGAGCTGCGCTTTACTTTCCCGCTGCCCGAAATTCTCAGCCAGTATCAGCACAAACCGGTGTCACTGATTGCTAATCTGATTGGACACGAAGGTGAAGGCAGCCTGCTGGCGCTACTGAAGGAAAAAGGTTGGGCAGAATCACTGAGCGCGGGCCGTTCACTGTCGACCCGTCATGCATCCACCTTAGTCGTCAGCATCAGTCTGACGCGTCAGGGACTGTTGCATACCGATGACATTACCCAGCTGTTGTTCGACTACATTTCGCTGGTCAAAAGCGAAGGCATTGCTGAAGCGTTGAAAGTGGAACAGGAGCGCCTCAACGAACTGACCTTCCGCTATCAGGAACACGGTCGCATCATGGACTACACCACGCGCCTGAGCAGCAACATGCTGGTGTTCCCAGTGGAAGACATCATCTACGGCGACTATCGCGCCGAGCCACCCACGAATGCCCTGCTGGAACAATACCTGAGTCATCTCACGCCCGAGAATGTCCTGCGTACCATCATTGCCCCGGGCGTTGATACCGACACCACCGACCCATGGTATGGCACAGAAATCCGCATCCGCCCTTCCTCATTCACTTTGAGCGACGGCCACGATGCACGCCAGGCCCTACACTTGCCAGAGGCCAACCCCTTCGTACCGGAAAATCTGGCGCTCAATCCAGACCCCGCATTGGATGCGCCTCAACTGCGCCTGAATACCCCCGGCCGTCAAGTCTGGTACTACCCAGAACATGAATTCCAGGTGCCTAAGGCTCAGGTTCTGACCAGCCTGCGTATTCCTGCAGTGCAACAGGATGCCCGCCAGCGTCTGTTAGCCAAGCTCTATACCCGCACGGTCAACGAATCGTTGAATACATACAGCTATCCGGCCTATCTGGCGGGTCTCAGCTATCGCCTGTCACCGACGGCAAACGGTATTGAAGTGGCCGTCGGCGGCTACTACGACAAGCTGCCTGAATTGCTGGAGCGTATCTACGCTGATATGACTCAATTCAGCATCAGCGACGATGAGTTCACCCGCTACCGCGCTAGTCTGAAACGTGCGCTAGAGAATAATCTGAAGGCCAAGCCATTCCAGCGTACGCTGGCTGATATGAAAAACTGGATCATTGATCCGTCTTTCAGCGATACCGACCTGTTGCCATTATTGGACACGCTGCAACGTGACGAGCTGGAACAATTTGCCAAGGAATTTGCGAGCGAACTGGCCAGCGTCACCTACGTTCACGGTGCCATGAGTGGCACCGAGGCGGATGCGCTGGCAGACCTGACCGAACGCTATTTCCCGGCCAACATTGCTCAGCCAGAGAGCGCTCGCATTGTGAAGGCTAGCGTTGGCCAATATCAGCAAACCGTCGAACAGGATCACCCCGACAAGGTCATGACCCTGTATGTGCAAGGCCGTGATAACAGCGACCGTGCTCGTGCTGAAACGGGTCTGTTGGCGCAGATGATTTCTGCCCCTTACTACCAATACATGCGTACGGAGCAACAACTGGGCTACATCGTATTTGCCACGGCCTACCCTCAACGCTCAGTACCGGCATTAGTGTTTATTGTGCAGTCACCGACCGCCACACCGCAGGAAATGATGGATCACAGCCAGGTATTCTTCCGTCAGTACGAAGCCGACCTATCGACCATGGCCGAAGAAGAATTCGTCTTATTCCGCGAAGGTCTGATCACAAAGCTGCTGGAAAAGCCAAAAAACATGAGTGAAAAAGCCGGCAAGTTCTGGGGTGATCTGATCGATGGTCGTTACACCTTCGATAGCCGTGAGGCCATTGCTGCAGAGGTGGCCAACGTGACTCAGGCTCGCATCCGCAACCTGTATCAGGAAGTGATTCTTGATCAGCAGTGGCCATGGTTATTGTTCGAAAAAGGCGGTGCGGTGGAAGGTTTTGATGCACTGAACGCCGTGGAGCGCGATGCCCTCGATCGTTTCCCAACGCCTATGTATCCCTTCCCGGATAACGAAAAATAAAACGCATGGGGACGTAAACGCCCCTTGCCGCTGCCATAAAAAAACCGCGAATCATCGCGGTTTTTTTGTTTAAGCGAGGCTCGTCTTACTGAGAATCGCTATTTCCCTCGACTTCCTCAGGCGGGCGAGTACCCGGCGGATTCACATCCAACAGATAGTGCCCATACACAGACGAGGTCGCCAGTTCGACAACAATCACCATGGCCACGCCCTGATACTGGCTGTTAATCAACACATGCTCATAGGCATCGCCCATGCGATACACATGCGTAACCTGACCTTCACGGCAGTCGAAAATATCAAAGTCTTCAGCCGGAATCGCCTCGACGTATTCCCAAAAACCATCGGGCGGCGTGCTGTCCTGAACGCGCTCAGGGCTGGCTTGTGTGTCTTTAAATTCTTGCGGTGTTAACTTACGGGTCTGCATCAGAACAGGCTCTTCAATTGATTTTTGGCTTTGTTTTTCAGGTCTTGTTTACGTGCATCTGCCTCGGCTTTTGCTTTCGCTTCCGCCTCGGCTTTTTCAGCCGCAATTTTCTCTTTCGCCTCGCGCTCCTGCTGCGCTTTAAAGTCTTCCAGCTGCGTGCTGGCCAACTCAGTCAGCGAATTCAGGCGATCACTGAGCGATCCTTCCATATCGATCAAGGACTGCAGCTCGTCGGCATAATCACCGGCGTACTCTGCCACTTGTTGATTCAGCCGCTTCTGAAGACGCGCTTCAAACTCGTCCTGCTTGGCGTTTAAACGCTGGCTCAAGGCCGCGTTAATCTGACGATCAAGATCCGACCCGAAGGTCACCGCTGGGCTGGATAATTTGCCTTCGGCCGTCGCATTCACCGAGAACTGCGAAATGCCTTTCAAGGCGCTGTTCAACTCTCGGGCAAACAGCGTCTGACCATCGCCGTCAAAGGTTGCCTGCCGTACCTTAGCTTTCAGGTCAGCCGCCAGAACACCACCTTCCACTACGGCCTGAGAAGCCAGCTGCACCTTTGCCTGACTTAACTCGGCGCCAGCAACGCCCAACGCTACGGGCGCCATGGCCCAGTCCGATACCGCAACATTGAGGCTGTCACGGCCACGCTGCCCTGTATGATCCAGAGTTAAACGCGCATCGAGATCACCGATTTTCTGTAGTTGCTCACCCGTAGCGGTAAAGACCGTCGCACGCCCAGTGACTTTCTGCTGGTGAGTAATGTCCTGTCCGCGAATGACCAGCGAGCCACCATCGAATGGACCGCTCAAGCGCGCTTCACGAATCAGGAAATCCGGCCATGGGTTGTCCGTTGGGAAATGCACAAATTCACCCGCAAGGCGTGCCTGCTTTTCTTCCTCAACCTCTTGCGAATCGTCCTCACTGCCGTCATCACTCAAGTAAGGTTGAATGCGTTCGTACCAGTACAAGGCTTCCCGTGCCCAGTTGGCGGCGTCGTCACCAAACAGCAGTCCCGTCAGGTTGGAAACACCGGTACCCGACAGTTGGTATTTATCCTTGAGGTAGCTTAGATCCTCGCCCGGGGCGCGCTTCAGTTCCCCCAGACGATCACTCACTTCCTGCTTGCCCGTGGTCACCGCAGTGCGCGCTGCCTCCACCGCTTGTTTATCTTTCTTAAACTGAGCTTTCAGTGCATCCAGTCGTGCTTTGCGTTGGCGGAAATCCTCGATGGATTCCAGTCGACCGGAGGTAATCTCTTCAATTTCGGTGCGATAGCGCGATAAAGCGGCCTGATCCGGAACCTCCGCCATCGCCGTTTCCACTGCCTGACTTTGCGTCTCCCAGCTCTCACTTAAGGCCTTTCCGGCAGCCGGCGTCTTCAACGTTTCACGAGCCAGCACTTCATCTACCGATGGTAAGGCTTCCAGAGTTTTCTCTTTGATGCCGGGTTCGTTACTTTCTTCAGCAACGTCACTCACCGGCAGCGCACCACTCGTTGTGCGCTCGGTGTGAAACTGCAGATTATCGACCACCAGTTGCTGACTGATCGCTTTACCGACCAGCAGAGGCGCTAATTCAAGATCGGCGGTGGCGGTATCAAACTGCACCAGGTTCTGCATCGGTTGACGGGCATCAGCGACCTGAACATCGCGCAGGGTCACACCTAATGGCGATAAACCAACGTCCACGTCGGCCACGGATACCTCCGCGCCTGCGACTTTGCTGCCGACAAATTCAATGGTAAAGCGAATCGCCATGGGCAGTGCCAACACCACCAAGGCCGCGATCAAACCCACAATAATCAGAAATCCAGCCAAGCCAGACCAGCGAATCCATTTCGTCATATCGTTACTCCGCAAACATGGTGTACAAGGCCCAGAATTTCGAGGCCTTGATGACTTGAACGATTTTCAGACGATTGACCCACGCCAACAGTCGATGGCGATATTGCAGAATCAACACCCGGGCAATCAAAGTGACAGGAATCAACGCAACCAACGCAATGACCAGACCACCCAGCGTGACTGTGTGGTTAAAGGCCAACACCCGCAGCCAGTCTGATTGGTAGGCATCCGTCCAGAGCGCCTGTAAAGATGGCAAGGTCAGCAGCGCTTCCCCCACCGAGGCCGACACAGGGTCTAATAAATAACCAAGGGCGGAAAACACCACAACACCCAACAGGAACGCACTTAAATTGATGCGCAGTACACAGGCGATCAACAGCACGATGAGATTAAGCAGGGATAACAGCGGGGTAAACCCGACGATCATGGAGAGTGCAAAGCCAAAGGCCACTTGGCCCGGCGCAGAATCTGAATTGAGGGCCTTAAATAGCCTGGCGAGCAGGGTCAGCATAGTCCGGTTCCGGAAACGAATCTGACCCCACTATAAAATTGCTGAGGCTATAAATCCAGCTTACCGACCCGGTAATACAATGCGTACGCGGGTGCCGCGACCGGCGCGGCTGGCAATCAACAGACGGCCGCCATGCGCCTCGACGATGGAGTGCGCAATCGACAAGCCCAGCCCGATGCCCTCACCGACGTCGCGGGTTGTATAGAAGGGGTCGAAGACACGATTTATCTGCTCTTCATCCATGCCACACCCGGTATCCTGAAAATCGATAATCAGCGTGTCTTGTTTACGCCAGGCGTGTATTCGCAAGCTGCCCTTTTCTGAGCATGCTTTGGCCGCGTTATCGATAATGGCGGCAAACACCTTGCGCATCTGCTCAGGTTTTATCGACACCGTGCCGTCTATTTCAAACTGGTAAGTGATTTCTAACTTACTTTCCGATGGCGGCGCCACCTGGCTGACGACGATCTCAATGTTGTCTCGGAGATTCACGTCTTCGTCGTCCGATTTATCTAACTCAGAAAAGACTTTGAGACTGCCGACAATATTTTTCACCCGGGATAGCCCCAACAGCGAGTCTTCCAACAGAGCTTTCATGTCCTGATGTACAAAAGCAATGTCTTCGTCGTTTTCAAATTGCGACAACTCATCGCTTAATGCACCGCGTGCGTCTTCATCGGTGGGATCGGTCTGCAAGTAGCGGTCAAACATTTCCACTAAACGGACGTAAGTGGTGGCGTATTCCTGCATCGTCATCATGTTGGCACTGACTACACTCATGGGATTATTAATCTCATGGGCAACACCGGCGGCCAGATGCCCAATCGAGGCCATCTTTTCAGTCTGTAGCAATTGCGCCTGCGTGGAACGCAACGAGGCGGCCATGGCATTAAACTGTCGAGCCAGTTTTCCTAATTCGTCGTGTCGGGCAATATCCACCCGTACATCGCGCTGTCCTTTTGAGATCATCTCAATGCTTTGCGATAGCTGGGACACGGGCGCCGTTAAATTCAATGCCACATGACGCGATATCAATACCGTCAGTGCCAGAATAATTAAGGTGACGATGACACCGCTGTAACGCAGTTCGGTCACCGCCGCCAGCGCACCCGCCTTATCCCGTCGTACAACAATGATCGAATCCAGAGCCGGTAATGCACGGACACTGGCGAGCCAGACATTGTCCCAGCCACTGAGTTCACCATTAAAATCTTCACCCAATGCCGCGCTGGCAAAAATTCGCCCCTGATCACTGGAGCGGGAAATCACATCAGTCCCTAATAATTCGGCGTAATTTCCGGCCGGATCCAAACGGTAAATACTGACACTCTGCCCGGAGCGACCACTGCTGCTTAACAGTTGACGTAAATTCGCTGCGCCCGGAATCAGCATGACCACGCCGTGCAATTGCCCCGAAACCGAATTGCTATTCATCTCACTACGCTCACCTACCACGGGAGAGGCCATGTAGGCGTATTCGTTGCTTCCTTTTACCGTGCCAATAGCCACCGTGCTGTCCATTTGCCACAATGCTTGCTCAAAGGCCGTCTGAATACCTGTGCCGGTAAAGTCGACGTGGCGAAGATTGCGGCCATATAAATCGCTTTGCGTTGCGGAATAAATAACGTCGCCATTACGATTAATCAGAATTAAATCCTGAAGGCTGCGTTTTTCCGAGAAGAACGAAAGGTACGTCCAGTATTTATCCTGCACCGCCTGATAATCCATGGAGTACAGATCATCGTTTTGATACACCGCTGAAAATTCGGTCATGGCCTGATGCAGATACGGCGAACGCGAGGCAATGCGAATGTCTTCCACCGGCGCCATCACTAACTGATGCAGTTCGTACTGCAATCGTTGGGTCACTGCACTGAGGTCTTCCATGGCCCGTTGCTGAAGTTGACGCTCGGCATACGTCAGTCCGATGCCCACCAGCAACAGTACTGGTATCAGTACCAGCACGATCATCCAGACCGTCAGGCGTTCACGAAGCGTGCGGAACTCGTACTTCAGCAGGCTTTTTACTGAGGCAACACGCGCTAAGGCGCCATTCAAACGACTCATAACCAGGGTTCTCCCTGAACCGAGCCCGAACGCCACAGGCCACCATTATTGCGCCAGTAGATGGTCAGGTGGTGCTGCCAGTCTGATGGGGCCTCCAGCCCCGGGAACATCACTGGTCGCATCAGCCCTTGCGACACCCAGAGTAACTGCTCTTTCTGGCCAGTATGCCGCCCAATAAACACGCTGTGCCAACTGGCCGCATTCTGAAAATCCACCGCCATACTGCCACTGGCAGTCAAAGCATTGCGCCCACGCAATTGGTCGGTAACCCGCTCCACCACCGACGTACTTTTATGTCCGTGAGCCGCGATAAAAAAATCCACCGCCGCCAGCGCCATGATGGCGATGCCATCCGGATGGCTGATGCGTTCTTTTAAACGCAGATTCACGGGATTATGAACGTTGTCGTAATAATGACTGACAAAGTACATGTCGACATTTAACGGCGGGCGCTGGTCCACGCACAGAGAGAACTTACGCGCAGGCACACTGGCCAGCATGCGTACAAACTCTGGGCGCTCAAACCATTCACAGGCATCAATCATGAGCACGTCAGGCTGATAGGTCAGAATCTTATCCGCCAGCGAGGGTAATTGCTCGAGCGTGCCGACGTATTCCTCACCGATCAGAGGCAATCCTGTTGCCGGTAACAATTGCGAATTCAGCATTCGCCCCAACATGCGTGAGCGGGCGCTTTCCGACCCGAGATAGAATAAATCCGCACCGAGGTGCTGCTGCACCCAACTGACCGCGGGAAACAGATATTGGTTGGCCACCAGCCCCAGATGAATCAAGGCACTGCTATCGAACAGACCTTCCGACGACCCCGGGTAAATCAGTGAGATCTCACGCGCTTCCAGAAGCGGAAGAATGTGGCGCACGCAGACCGAATCGGCGCAGCCTATGGCGACATCGATGTCACCCAGCTCATCAAGCGCCTGTTGCAGCTCGGCGATGGGGCGCGTCGAATCCAGCCCATGCAGGCTGAGTGACAGCCCCTGTTGCTCCGCCTTACGCTCCAACGCCTGACGGATTAATCCCTGTACAGCCTGATCCCGATCAGCCATGCCGCCTTGCGTTTGTCCAATCAGCAGTACACTGACGCTATCGCGCGCCCACAGGCTCGCCGGCCAGCCGAGAAACCACGCCAGGCTAGCGCACAAAAACAAAACTAAGATGGGAAGTGCCAGCAGACCCCGCTTCATGCACACCCTCAGTGTCAGTTAACTTACTTACAGATTAGCAAGTCCCTGCCCCCTTGCCCGATCAGGACAGGCGAAGACACAATTTGTCACACTGAGGCTATTCCATGTGCAGGATGCGAAGTTGCAGTGATCGCTGGCCACGAAACTCATTTACGTCCAATTGGTAGGCGCAATGGACCCGCTCCCGGGCCGGGTCAGGCCAGACGTTGGTGTCGATACCAAACCAGATGGCGTCCAGCGCCTGACCGGAATCCAGTCGCTGCAGCACCAGCTTCAGATGGCGTTCACCGACAATCCGCTGCTGCACAATACGAAACTCACCGCGAAAGCAGGGCTCCGGAAAGGCTTGTCCCCAGGGGCCGCCCAATCGCAGCTGCTCGGCCAGATTCAAAGTGACTTCTGCGGGTGCCAGTTCACCGTCGGTGACGATGGTTTGCTGCAAATCATCCTCACTGAGCAAGGTCCGGCACACCTGATCAAAGCGCAGCTGAAACTCGTCAAAGCGTGCAGCATCCAGGCTCAGACCCGCAGCCATGGCGTGACCACCGAATTTCAGGATTAACCCTGGTGCCTGTTTATCCACCTGATCGAGCGCATCGCGGATATGCAAACCACTGACCGAACGCGCTGAGCCTTTTAACTGACCCGCATCCCCCGGAGCAAAGGCAATGACAGGACGGTAGAAACGGTCTTTGATCCGCGACGCCAGAATACCAATCACCCCCTGATGCCAGTCAGGGTGATACAGACTGATACCGACGCGATCGTCCTCCGCTGCGCAAGCGCTGTCCAGAAGGGCTAATGCCTCCTGTTGCATGCCTTGTTCAATCTGGCGCCGGTCGCGGTTAAACGCGTCGAGTTCCGTCGCGATGGTCAGCGCATGTCCGGGGTCATCCGTCAGCAGGCATTCAATACCCAGCGACATATCGTCCAAACGCCCCGCCGCATTCAGCCGTGGCGCCACAGCAAAGCCAAAATCGCTGGCTACCGCTTGACGCGCATCTCGCCCGGCAACCTGTAATAACGCTAAAACGCCGGCACAGGCCTGCCCGGCACGAATACGGCGCAACCCCTGCTCGACCAGAATGCGATTATTGCCGTCCAGCGGTACGACATCGGCCACCGTGGCCAGCGCCACCAGATCCAGTAAAGACGCCAGATTGACTGGGACCGGTAAGGCCTGCATCTCCATCAAGCGAGCCCGCAACGCCAGCATAAGATAAAACACCACCACGCAGCCGCAGGCCGCCTTGGAGGGAAAGTCACAGCCGTGCTGATTGGGGTTAACAATCGCCAGTGCCTCAGGCAGTTCATCGCCGGGCAAGTGATGGTCGGTCACCACCACGGGAATGCCCGCCGCATTGGCCGCAGCCACTCCGGCCACCGAGGCAATGCCGTTATCAACCGTTAAAATCAGATCCGGAGTCCGCTCTCGTGCTACCGCGACTAATTCGGGCGACAAGCCATAGCCAAAGTCGAAGCGGTTAGGCACCAGATAATCAACGTCGGCGGCTCCCATCATGCGTAATGCACGCAAGACTACGGCAGTCGACGTTGCTCCATCGGCGTCAAAATCACCCACCACCAACAGGCGCTTGCCCTCGGTAACCACCGGCACCAGGGCCGTCACAGCGGCATCGATGTCTCGCATAGAGTGATAAGGAATCAACTGTTTCAGTTGCAGTTCAAGCTCGGCCTGCGAAGTCACACCACGCGAGCGGTAAACGCGCGATAGCACCGGAGGTAAACCAGAAAGTTCGGGAGCAGGCGGAACCGTACGGTCCTGAATTTGGGGCGAGACTGACATAAGTTTCACGGGCTGATCAATCAGCCCGCAGTGTATCACGGCCTATTCTTCAGGACGGACACGATCAAAACTGGCAAATCGCGGTAATCCATCAGCGGTCAGCCCGCGATACGTAAACCGCACACGCGACCCTATGTCCGGCGGCGACGCCCGCTGAGCATCACTGAAACCTGTGCCCAAGAGAAATTCCCGGCCGCTGGTCAGGCGCACACGTAACGCGCCCATCAGGCCCGTCAGCCGGCCTTCGCCGGGTTCGTACCCAGTCACAATGGCTTCGTCATCCTCAAGGGGGGTGACTTTCAACAAGTCACTGCTGCGACCGGCAAAATAAAGACTGTCCCAGCGATGCAACATCAGCCCCTCACCACCTGCAGCCACTACTTGCTGCATATGTGCGTCTAAGGCTGCATGATCCTGTACGATCTGCTGTTCGACCAACACACACTCGGTACCTTCGTAATCGCGCATTAACTGCACCAGTTGCTGATAACGGGTGGCAAAGTCGCCAGCGGCATCCGGCAGATCAAACACCCGATACTGCACGGTTTGCCACAACGAATCGGTATCGCTGTCTTTACGGCGAATCAGTCCGCTGAGTTCAGAAAAGCGACCGTACCCCAGCCAGAGTTCGCCATCGAGGGTGGCATCAGGAAGCTGAGCAAGAAACCAATCGGGCGCAGGAATCACCCGGCCACTGCGCGTTATCAGCGTCACCCCATCCCAAAAAGCGCGGACACCATCAAACTTTTCGCTGACACCGTACAAGCTCAGCGACTCGTTGCCCTGATAGCGTTTGGCCAACTGCAGAGCTGGTGGTAATTCTTTGGCGTGCGTGGCGGCCCAGACAGGTAAAAAACTGCCCAGTACCAACACAATGGCAATGAGATATGGCATCCAGCCGGACATAAGTACTCCCTTCC
>Ga0255776_10002126_pt1 | contig 22416 bp, 15 predicted proteins | sample 071ome_19_FD_179974 | JGI IMG/M metagenome (GOLD analysis project Ga0255776, IMG submission 179974) | Coastal salt marsh microbial communities from the Groves Creek Marsh, Skidaway Island, Georgia - 071413AT metaG (version 2) | ecosystem: Environmental > Aquatic > Marine > Intertidal zone >... | reverse complement strand
AGTTCCCGGACAACTTGTTGGGTTGCGAAAACGCCGCCGAGTTTGGCAACGTCAAGTTTTTGTCTGACGACATCAAATTAGAATGCGAAGGTACCAAAGCTGGCAAGATCTGCGCCTCTGAAGGCAGCTTCGCCGGTTCCAGAGGTGGTTCCGTCTTTGGTTTGTAACTTAAACGCGGGGTTACGCATAAAAGAGTTGTGATACTAAAAATCAATAATATATAATGCACTTTTCTCGTTCGTATGGTTCCACCTTTTCGACCAGGCCAGAATTTTACAGAAAACGAAAAAAAGCGGCTGCTGTGGGACCAATTTCTCTTTTTCGCAAAAAATTCTTCTTTGCGCGCCGTCCCACTTCTGTTCAGAATAAACACCGGTGTTTCATCTGCTCTAGTACAAAGACAAGCAATCGAGTAAATCTTGTAGACCGTCGCGTTTATTGTCCTCGCTCGACGTCGTCGGCTCGATCGAAAAGCTGGAGAGAGAGAGAGAGAGAGAGAGAGAGAGAAAGAGAGAGAGAGAGAGAGAAACAACAAACTTTTACCGGAACGAAGTCTCGTTTCATTTTTCGCACAATTGGGCTAAATGGGCAAACAATACGACTGTCACAAACAGAAGTATTACGTCCCGCAGAACTTAAAGCCGCATCAGATATTGAATTTGAAACAAGCCTCGAAGAGAGTGCAGAAAGATAGGAGCAAAGCGACGAAGCAAGCTCTCGGGAAGAAGGCCAAAGTTGCAATTAAACTCGCCAACAGAAAAGGCGGCAGAGGTAAACGAAACGAAGCGAACCCAGAGTTCAAGAAAAATCTAGCCAAGGCGAAACGCTTGAAGAAGTCCAAACGAAAAGGCAAAGTATCTGGACGAAGCCGCTAATACGAGTCACATTATATCGTTTGCTTGAAGAAAATGCCCACCGCGAACAACGCCTCGAGTACTGCAGAACATGTTTCCGAAGCCAAGAAGTTCGTTGCTAAGGTTGCCGAGTTTCTTCGCGAGAACGTCCAGCGAAATGAAGATTGGAACGAAGATACCGTGAAGATGGCGTTCGCGGAATCCGTCGCAGCGCTGCCGAAAAAATCTAAAGCGAAGAAGAAAATTCAAGAAAACTTAGACTTATACTCGGATTTATTAGTCCAAAGAGTTTTTAGAGAAAAGGAGTGCAAACCACTCGAAGAAATGGATCCAGAGTTGCATAAGTTGAAAACTGAAATTGAGGATCCCGATAACGCTTGGTACGCGTTGAAACAAGAAATTCCAACGGACTGGTCCGAGCTTAATTTCGAAGAACTGCTCGTCCAAGCGGACTATGCGATGAAACGGGCATCTTTCGACATTCCAGGTTGGGTATGGAGAGAATGCGGAGCAGAGCCAAAGTCAATTGCCACGGCTGAAGCAAAACGCGTAAACTCTACGAAGGCATGCATCGATTGCGTCGAGCGATGCGTGAAGTACTTTTTATCTATGACGTTTGACAACAACAACAACGGCACCAATACCACCACTGCTAGTAGCGGTAAGAGCGTGCAGTTGAACAAAGATGATGCGAGAGGCTTATCGGAAATATTGGGCAAGATCACGGAAATCACGAGTTTACGACGCGCCTCGGGCTCTGTTTTAGAATGTCCGCCCGATTTGCAAAGTTATATCGCCCGTTTAGTATTCTTTAAATACGCGTTTCGAAAGCACATGCGTCGACTGATCTCATCGTCAGAAGCGAGTAAAACGGACGAAAAATCGGCGAGTGGAAAAAAAAGTAAGAGCAATTTAAAAGAACAGCGCAGAGATCGAGGGATAACGGCCATGCACGATGCTGCGGTATTATGTCGGAACTATCGCGGTGATATCATTCACTTTTTAGCAAACTCCATGGGAGCTCATATGAGTCAAAACATCGAGAATATTAACGATGCGAATAAGGTGTTTCCTTCGTCAAAGTTCCTTGTTGATTTGTTGCCAAACGTTTTAGAAGAAGACGACGAAATATTTGAAGCCGCGTTGGGTTTGGGTGATTTCGACGAAGAGTGGGAAAAACAAGCGTCGCGCGTACTTGGTTTGAAGTTGATTTCGACTAAGAGCGTCGGCTTAAACGCGAACGCTGGCCCTGACCTCGTGCGACGTCCAATGTTGCAACGCTGGAATTTTGAGAGGCAAGCCTTTGAAGACGTGCCATCAAATTTTAGCGAAGAAGTGGAGATCAACATGTCTTCCCTCCGTATCAGCGACGATAAAAAAGACGCCAACGCTAAAGACGAAGAAGATTCACCAGCCAATGATCCAGACATGGAAATCGATGAGTCAATGTATTACAAGGAAGAACAACTCGAAGTACCGAGAGAAGAACAAGAAAGGTATGATATGCAGGCCAATGCCCAGCAAGGAAAAAATAAAATAGATGTAGGAGACGAGAATGATACAGTTAGCGGCACCATCGGCGAAGTTCGCGCTTATTTCGATTATTTACGTGTTTTGCGCCGGTACATTTCTGTTCTTAGGGCCAGGAGAACTACCATTGGGCGTAATAAAGCAGATGCTCTGATGCGGTGCTCTGGAAACACGCCGGCTCCAACGCTTCTGCTCGCAAAGTTACCAGAAGGCATGATCAGAGCTATAGATCCATCGTCTGCTTCTATGGAACTCGCCGCGATTTCTGAGGAAAAGTTTGAATCCATCTTCATTGCCTGGGTTTCGGCGAAAAAGTTCCTGACCACGGCACATTTGAATCCTGAAAAAGCTGCGAATGACGATTTGTTCTTCTTTGATGGAAATAACGTCGAAGGCGCCAAGGAGCTTCGACAAAAGATGTTGGAAAGTGCTCCTTCTTCCTCGAAAAACGCGGCCGGTGCAAAAAATCAGTCGATGGGAATACCAGAAGCTGAGGTGGACGAAGAAACGGATGAAGAGATTGAGAAAGAAGTCATGGATTTTCTAGACGAGATGAAACCACCCGATGTGGATGATGATGACGATGATGGAGAAGAAGAAGAAGAAGAAGAAGAAGAAGAAGAATCAAAGGACGAATGAGTACAATGTACCAGCTTTTAATTGAACTCTACAATATCTACCGTACTACTATAAATACTACTATTTTCGTTTTGAGGGAGAAGTCACCGCTACCGCTGCTGATAACGTTTTTGCTAAGCGTCGTTCTCTATTCGTTCGTATCCGTGCGAACACCGAAGTACTGAATGCGATGCAGAGAAAGATACCTATTAATACAGGGGTAAACGTCGGACCTGCTCGACAAAACAAGCTCTTCGTATTTTGTATACCACCTTTTTCGAAGCCACAAACTGCTCTAGATATAACCGCCAATCCCGTCGCGTTGAAGAGACAGAAATATCGAAGCAACTTCAATTTTTCGCTTGATTCCATTCTCCAAAACCAAGAGAAGAACTTTTCCTTTGCCGGTGCGTTGTGATGCCACGCGGTATACACCGCTCGTCCTTTCTGTGCGACAAAATAGAGCTCTTTTTCTACTGAATTGTAAATTTCTTTTTTCTCCTCGTCTCTCTTGTCGTTCTTCTTTTCATCAACATCGCCGTTCTCGATAATTGCAAACGTCGTTTTATCGCACGCCACGACGAACGGATTGTCATCGTGAATGACGTGCCAATAGTCCCCAAACCTCTCAGAAAGCCGCTTGCGCAATTCCGTCGCTCTTTTTTCCGTGCTCTCGTATGATTTATCGTTCAATGTGTCCAAAGCTAAAGCTTCCACGCACTTTGGTAAGCTTTCGTTTCCCTCCGTGATGACTGCCGCGTCTTTTTTGCTCGCCGCGTTGCTCTTCATAATCTTCTTCTTCTCCGTCGCATCCTCGGACTCTTCGGTAGCTCGTAATTTTATCTCTGCTTCTGCGACGCGCTCGGGAGTCGATTTTGTCGTGCTTTCAATCTCAGCGTTCTCCGCGGCGGTGAGTTTAAACGACTCGTAAATCAACACTCGCACCGGTTTCGGTTTCACGTCACACACGACGTACGTCAAAGAGCTTTTTCGATATTTCACGAACGCCGAGAAATCATCCACGCCGACGACAACGTTCAGATTTGGCTGTTCACAGACAATCTTAATGTACGTAGCGATCGCTTTGAGCTCTTGGGTCGTGAATGATCTCTTAACTGTTGCGGGCGCAGTGGCAGAAGAGGAGGAGGAGGAGGAAGATGGAAAAAGCTCGGGAGCGACGGCTCGCAAAGCAGCACGAACCACGCGAAGTGCGTTCAGTCTCAACTTCTTCGACGAATCCGCGCGAACGACTCGAAACGATTTCGAATGCATGATGAATGCCGATACTCGTTTATTCTGTATCTGTTTTGATTCGATTTCCAACCACAGCGCGAGTGAGTGCAGAGAGAGAGAGAGAGAGAGAGAGAAAGCGCGTTCGTGTTGGTTGCAAACAAAGAGAGTTGCTGAGGAAAGAGAGAGCTTTCTTTTTTTTTGTGGAGACCGGTCGGCGCCTCTCTCTCTCTCTCTCTCTCTTCTCTCTCTCTCTCTCTCTTGACTTGTGAGAACAAAAAAAAATAAAAAATTGACAACCGGAAGACGAATTTTTCATTCAAAAACGCGTCGTGTATCGCCAAAACACGCGCTCACGTTTCACTCAAGGTGCATTTTAATTGGCATTCTGCATAAAAAAAGAGCATCCTCGCGCGACTGAGGACTCTGATAGGTGCGAACTTCTTCGCGTGATATCTATTCGAGGGCAATTCCGCGCTCTTAATTTTTGCCTTTTCACTCTTGTTTTTCGTTGTTGTTGTTGAAGTGTTGGAGTTTCCTCTCGACCTGATCGTGAGTTGGAATACTCGAGGACGCATAAAACAGGTTTCCTCGACGTGCAAACGACGGGAACGGACCACTAGGCGCGATTGGGCGCACAGATAGCCTTTAGACGCGCGTTTCGTTCGTAAATACATTTTTTACCCCGTCACATTTCAACTCACAAAAAGCAAACGAATTTTCCCTCTCTATTAGTAAAACAGAAAAGGTTGTGCACAGGGCGTAGACGCTGCGAAAAGAAACCGACCAAACATCACAGTCGTTGTTATATTTAAAGAGAGGTGGGAGAGCGTACGGACGCATACATTTTATATACAATAAAGCTGGTGGTTTTGTTTTGTTTTCGAGATTGAGCGGTCGGGATCGAGGAGGCGAGAGAATCGAGAGGGACCACGTAAAATATATATAAAACAAGAGCTTGTACGATAAGGAGAGAGCATTAGGAAAAATGAGTGGATTGTACGGAGGGTCTCCTTCGCAAAGCGGGTATCGGAGAGATAACACCAACGCTGGTGGGATTCCTCCGCCACCTGCTGGTTTAGGAGGTCGTTTCCCGCCGATTCCTTCTGGGGGCATCGGCGGTGCAAACGCCCAGCAACAACAAAACATTGGGAACCTTCTTGGGGGCAGTAGTGGTGGAAGACCAAATCCAAACGCCGCTCCGAGAATGAACGGAGGTTTCGGTATAGATCCAATTCAACAACAGCAACAAAACTTATCTGGTTTAGGTGGGGGTAACGGTTTAGGCGGTGGGAGTTCCTATCAGCAAGGTGGACCGCAACAAGGGTATGGAGCGCCTGCGCGCACGGCTTCCTTTGATGCTTCAGACTTTCCCTCGTTAGGAGGCGGAGGTCAGGGACAATATGGGGACAGCTATCCTCCTCCGTATCCACAAGGGAATGGTTACGATGGTTTCGGTGGAGATGGTCACGTGGGAGGCTATTATGCGAAGCCGCCGCCGGAGTTCGCCATTGAGCAGGAAGATTTTCCAGCGCTAGGAGGCATGGGTGGTGGCGGAAGTGGTCCTAGAAAACCTCCAGATGCTGCGGCTGCGGCTGCAGCTGGCGTTGCAAAGCAGCAGCAACATCAGCAGCAACATCAGCAGCAACAGCAACAACAAATAGGGGGTGGTGGAGTTGGGAATATTGGGGGAGTGAATAGAATATTTTCGGGTGGTGCGCAAGGTGGCGGCATAGATGGGAATAATGATTTGGGAATGCAACAGCAAAGACAGCCGAGCTTTGATGCTGGCGGGGGCTTTGGAATGGGGAATTCTCGAGGTGGGTATAGTGGTCAAGATTTGTTACGCCAAAACTCTAGTCAGTCATCCAATTCTGTCGCGCAACAAACGGCGAATATGGATCCGAACGATCGGTATGGTCTCATGGGTTTGTTGAACGTCATTCGAATGACGGATCCAAACTTGACTACTTTAGCTCTTGGAACGGATTTGACAATGCTTGGGTTAAACTTGAATTCGTCCGAACCGTTGTATACGAATTTTTCTCCGCCGTGGCTGACGGATGCCACGCCGAAGCACGAATTAGAGTTGCTCATTCCGGCGTGTTATAATCAGCACACGGCTGGTCGAGCTCACCCTGCAATGTTTTCAAAGTTTCAGCACGAGACTTTGTTCTACATATTTTATTCCATGCCTGGTGAGGAGGCTCAATTGTATGCCGCGGATGAACTGATTCATCGCGGCTGGGGGTTCCATAAAGAAATCAAGGCGTGGTTGATGCGAGTTCAAGGCACGGAGCCAACGTCGAAAACGGATTACGGTGAACGCGGTGCGTTTTGGGTGTTTGACGTCCAATCGTGGGAACGCGTTCGCAAGGACAACTTCTTGCTTTCGTACGACCAACTCGAGAATCGACCGCAGGTGGCCGCCACGCAATGATATTCTTTCTGAGCGGAGCGGGACTTCCCTTCTGTAAATTACAAATATTGCAATAAAAAACTGTTAAAACTAAAAAAATCTTTAAAACACAAAGGACCGTTCGTATTATCTAATTATTACACTAATCAAGTTGAAGAATTTCTTCTTCTCTTTGTTCTCTAATGATACGCTTTTTCCGATTTCTATGAGAAATTTGCTCGTACTAATGACTACAACTCCTCTTCTTCCTCTTCTTCCGGAACGTGCAACTTTTCGATGGCCGCTTTGATTGAATTGACGTCTGCCGAGGACGGCTTCAAATCTAAAGCGAGCGAAAAATTCAACATCGCTCGGTTTGGCATCTCTAACTTTTTGAAGATCCGGCCCATCAAAAAGTAGACCGACGCCTCTCTCGGCGCTACCTCTCGCAACTGTTCTAACTCATCCAACGCCTCGCAATATCTTTCTTCGCTCATTAAAACCGACGCTTTTTCGTACTTCGCTAACGGATTGCGCTCGTCCAATTGAATCGCTTTTTGTAAAGAAATGTACGCTTTCTCGGTCTTTCGCAACGCGTGTTGCGCCATCCCCAAATAGCAATACAGAACGGAACTCTTCGAGTTTATTTCGATGGCATGTTTGAAATGGTGCTCAGACATTTCATATTTTTCTTGTCTAAAGTAGACTGTACCGAGACCGTACCAGGCGTTGTAATGTCTCGGGTCCAAACTCAGAGCCGCTCGATAGCACTCAGTCGCTTTCTCAAAATCTTCATTTGCAAAGTGTTCGTGCCCTCGAAGGGTATAACCGTACGCATATTTAGGATTCAACTGGATTGCTCTGGCGAAGAATCGCAAGGCAGAATCATGTTCCCTTTGTAGGGAGAAGCAATTTCCCAAAGCGCACCACGTGTGCGGATGTAATCGATCAATCGTCTGTGCCTCTCTCGCCAAATGAGAGAGTTCAACCTCACGCTTCAAATGCCAAAGCACGGTCGAATAGCAATCGATGCCGTCTAAATTGAGTGGCGCGATTTCTCGCGCGCGCTCAAAAGCTTTTGCAGCTTCTGCGTATTCCACAGCCTCCGCGTACGCTTTGCCGATTTGAGTCAAAACGTAACCAGTTTCGAATTGCTCCGGGCTGCACGTTCTCAAAGCCGCTATGGCTTCGTGACATCGAAACATTGCTAGGTGCCTCGCGCCAGACATGATGGGGTGGAATATTCTCGCAACCATCGCAACGGAATCCTTTGGAATAACAAGCTTTGTTTCTTCGCCAACGTTTTGAGTGCTCATGACGGCGCTTCTGTGCATCTCTACGATATGTTGCTGATTTTGTTGCTGCGTCTGGAACTGCGAAAGAAAATGAAGATTCTGGTTCGCTCTGTTGTGATCTTCTTCCGTCATCATTCTGGCGTTCATTCTGGCGTCGTTCTTTTTCGCGGTTGTCGTGGTTTGATCGAACATTTGCGCCGGAGTCATAGGCGTTGAAGCTACCGATGGCGTTTGCGTTCCTACGGCGAAAATATTGGAAGCGGGTGGTGCCGGCACAGCAGGCGGAGCCGCCATCTGCGACGCCAAACGGGAGCTTCTTCGCAAACCTACTTCTACATTTCCTAGCGCCTCAACAGGTGCCGCGTGCGTAGTGGTTGCAGTCGTATTCGTAGCTGTTGTCGATTCTGGGGTATCTCCAAATAATCGTCCAGAAACTTTCCTCAATTTACCTTCGTCCATAAACTTACGCCTATCGTTGAACGGGTTGCTCGATACTCCGTCACCTCCCAGTGGTGCCGTTTGCTGTGTTAACACAACGGGATCACTTGTATTGAAAGCAGTCGAAGCCGTCGACGCGGGAGGTTTTACTCCGTGTTGAGGTGGTTTTCGTGGGACTACTGGAGTTTCGTGTATTCCCAAGTTCAGAGGTGACGGCGTTACGTAACGCATGCCGTCGGCGGGATTTCTTTGTTGTTGTTGATGTTGTTGCTGCTGCTGTTGCTGCTGCCCGTCGTGATCGCCTAAATCGAAAGGTGGTAACGCACTTCCACTTCCCTTAGTGACTGTTGACGCTAAATGATTACCCGAGTACCCTCTGTTTCGGATGCTACTATAAAATGTCGTCGCTGGTTTTCGCCGCAAGAACATGCTGCTGTTGCTGTGCGTGTATCGACTACCACCACCGCCTCCGCCCCCGCCCCCACCTCCGCCGCCGGTTGAGACAATTTCGGGAGAAAACACGTTGGCAGCGTTGAAATTTGGGGCGCCGAAGAAAATCACGTCGTCTTCCTCGCGATCGAACGATGTTCTCTTTCTCATCATCATAGTCTCGACTCTCTTGGTGTGCGCAGAGGTGATGTCGTCAGCGCCCATGGCACAGAGCTCGTTGAACGCTGACCACATGAACGGATCTAAATCCAAGGCACGTTTGAAAGAATCGATAGCTAATTGACGTCTGCCGGTATCTTTTGCAATCTTACCCAGTAAATATTCTCCGTAAGCACCTCCTGGAATGGTTGTATTTTCTTCTTGCATAGCTCTCTTTCGCATCTCTCTTTGCGTCGCTCTGTCTATGTTTGGATTTCTGTTTTCTTCTCCTCGACGACGATAATAGTTGTCCTCGTCGTCCGTTTCCTCGTCGTCTGAGGAGAAGTAATGGTCTTCATAGTCTACAACTTCCGTCAGTGTTGTTTCTGCGTCGGATAGTTTCCCAATCTCGTATGCCGCGCTCGCGAAGAAATATCTCGAATCTCGACTCCTTCGGTCTTTCAAAATCTCGTACGTTCGATACGGTTGTTTGTTCAACCGATAACATCTGGCTAAAGTCAGCGCGTTCTCTTCGGTGTTTGACACCGCAAACAGGCGTTCGGCGATGAATATGGCGTTTTGGTAGTCCATTTTATGCATCGCGTTCGAGACGCACATTTGTAAATACATCTCCGCGTCGACGACGCCTTGTTCTTCTCGTTCTTCTCGTTCTTCTTCTTCTCCTCCTCCTCCCCCTTGTTGCTTCTCGTTTAAATTTTTTTCATTCTTTTGTTGCGTCGTCGCTTCCATCTTCATCCGAGCGTCTCCTCCTTGAGAAGTGGTCGCGGTGTTATTCTTCTTCTCTGCGCTCTTGTGGCGAGTCATGGTGCATCTATTCAATGAATGATAGCTTTTGCGCGCAAGAAGACGCGAGAGAAGATGTGTGTGTGTGTGTTGTGAGGACGAACGACGAGGGGGATTTTTTTTTCGTTTTTTTCGACTTTTCGTATTTCGTTCAACGAACTGAACTCCTTTTCTTTCTTTTCTTTTTCCCTCTTTCCCTTCCAGATCCCCAGTTTTTCCTCCTCTTCGTATCATACCACTACTTTTACAAAACACACACAGACACACGCGAACTTAAGCTAGATACATTTAAGAGAACATGTCTCGAGGCTCTGGCGGAGGGTACGATCGTCACATCACCATCTTCTCGCCGGAAGGTCGTTTGTACCAAGTAGAATACGCGTTTAAAGCGATTAAGGCGGTCGGGATCAACTCCATCGCGGTGAGAGGAAAAGACTGCGTCGTTGCCGTGACGCAAAAGAAATGTCCGGACGTTTTAATCGATCAATCAGCGGTAACACACATGTTTAAAGTGACCAAAACGTTGGGCATGTGCATGACTGGGAAAGATCCCGATATTAGAAACGTGGTGCAAAAAGCGAGAAAACAAGCCGCAGAGTTTCGGTTTGAATACGGGTATGAAATCCCGGTGGACGTTTTAGCGAATAAAATGGCGGACGAGTTTCAAGTGTACACGCAACACGCGTACATGAGACCTTTAGCGACTATGTGTATATTAATGGGAATCGACGAAGAGAGAGGCGCGAGCTTGTACAAGTGCGATCCGAGTGGGTATTACGCGGGGTATAAAGCTTGCGCAGCCGGGAATAAAGAGGTGGAAGCGGTGAACTTTTTAGAGAAGAAAATAAAGCGCGAGAGCAACGTGAACGATGTCGATGGGGCGTGCAGATTGGCCATCTCGACGTTGCAACACGTGTTAGGGGAAGACGTAAAAGCTAAGGAATTAGAAGTGGCGGTAGTTACGGTGGATGCGCCAGAATTTAGGCTGCTGTCGGAAGGTGCCATCGAGGACCATCTCACTGCTATTTCGGAGAGAGACTAAACTTAGTAGTAGAGTTTTATTCTTATTCCATCAATTGTACTTACAATAGGTCTTTTTATGTTTTCCGGGCGTCATTTTCGTTGGCTTTTTGGGACATGTGCGGTACACGCGTAGTGAGTAAAAAAAAGAACTCATCTACATTTGAGGACCGTTGTTCTTATCCTCGTTCGACATTTTCGTTATGCTCAACTCTAAGCCAGCTTTGGCGATTCGCAACATATCCCCTACTGTTGGCGCCATCAAAAGTGCGGGTCTAATTTCGTAAGCGACTCCGAGCGATGGAATTGGGTTGATGTACGAACACACCCATACTGCTCTCTCGGCGAAAGATTTTACGTCCGGGAACTCACCAATATGTGATTTGATCAATTCCAAATGTTTCGGTTGCTGTTCACGTTTTCCGTCGATGACTAATCGCTCCCATTTTTCTAACAAGCCGTCCAGATCGCTCGATAGTTCAAGCAGTGCTTCTTCGTTATCGGCTAACTCCCTCAAAGATTCCATCATTGCGAACGAGTCCGTCCCTGGTTTCGGTATGTAATCGTCTAAACTCCCGCACGCTTTGTCGTCATCAATGAAACGAACACGCACGTGAGGTATCTCATCTTCGTCCAAGTACGGCCCTTGTTCGTCGATTTTGAATCGCTTTGTTCCGGTGAGCTCGACGAAAGTGGAACCGTCGTCGTTTACTTCGAACTCGGTCACTTCGACTTCGACTCCACACGGTAAGACTTTTTTATTCGTTGGGCTCATACCCAACATCGCAAACTTCGTGCCGAGTGGAATATCTCCTTCGCCCATGCTCGTCCCACAGTTTAAACTTCTTTTTGCGTCGCCTTTCGTCCCGAAGTTCAAGCCAAGTCGTTGCTTAGGGAGAGATGCATCGAGAACCAACACCCGCAGAGGAGTTGTTTCCGTTTCTCTCAAACGCAGCTGTTCCATTCTTAGTTTCAAAACTTCCATGTTCATATCGGTCTCGTTACTATCATTCTTACTGTTATCGTTATCGTTGTTGTAATCATCGTTAGAAGATGAAGCACGAATACCTCTGCGTCTTTGTTGTTGTTGTTGTTGTTGTTGTTGCTGATGTTGCTGATGTTGTTGATGTTGACGATGATGATGATATCTAAACGATGACGATGCACTCTTTAGTCGGGCAACGTTGACGTACGACGTCGAACACGAAGAAGAAGACGACGTTCCTCTCATCGCGTTCATCGTGGTTTCGGTGTTTCCGCGACGTCGTTATCTGGTAAATACTATCACGAATGCTGCTGCTGCTGCTGCTGCTGGCTTTCTCTCGAAGACAATCAACGAAACGAGGCGGTGCCCAAGTTTTGTTTTTCGTTTTGTCTGTTTGTGGCTTGTGGTGTACTTATGGCGCTTTGATGAGACAAAAAATTCACCTAAAATCCCGCACACAAAGCAACGCCTAACGTTTTTCAGTTTTGCGCGTTTTGTTATCGTAGTATTGTATTTATACGCACGCAGACAAAAACTAAGAGAGACTGTTAAAACTACCAACACTACCATTACTCGTACTAAGAGTGATAAAAAAACATGTTTAGGTTACTCCCGCCGATAAGCTATTGGGGTTGGACCAGATACTTTCTCCCGTTCGATGAAACGAAAAACGCAATCATCGTCATGGGTTTTGCCATCTGTATCGGGCTTTTACAAAGTCATCCGGACGTGTTTTTACCTCCGACGTTACCTATGGAACGAAAAATTGAATTGTATTCGAACAAAGTGGTCACTCCAAACGGCGTCATTCCTGCTCTAGTGACAGTGTATCACGGGAGAATCCAGAGCATAGAGAGGATGGAGAAAAAACCAACGCGACCAACGAACGAACAAGACAAGAAGACGACGAAAAAGATGAACAAAATAGTAGAGTTATTAGACAAAGGGACGACTTTTTACGATTTCACGGGTAAAGTTATCATGCCGGGTCTCGTCGATTTGCACGTGCACTTGAACGAACCAGGAAGAACGGAGTGGGAAGGCGTCGAGTCGGGGACGAAATCTGCCGCGGTCGGCGGGGTAACGACGGTGGTGGACATGCCGTTGAACTCGATACCTTCGACGGTAGACGTGAAGTCGTTCGAAGCTAAGTTAAGAGCGATACGCAAACCCAGAGGGAAAATGTTTGTAGATGTCGCATTTTGGGGCGGTCTTGTACCGCAAAATGCTCACAACGCGAGTATATTGGAAGACTTGTTGGCGCAAGGTGTCGTTGGCTTGAAGGCGTTCATGTCTCCCGCAGGAACGGAGGATTTCGATCAAAGTTCTGTGAAGGACATCAAAGCGGCGGCCGCGAGTTTGGCGAAATTCAACGCTCCCCTGATGGTGCACGCTGAATTACCGCCTAAAAACGACGCTTCGTCCACCACCGGTAAAGATCCAAGGAAGTATAGCACGTACATGAACAGTAGACCGCGAAAATGGGAAAAGGTTTGTTTGTTTGTTTGTTTCTTTTTCGTTTTTTCCCAGATCTCTTTGGGCTCACGCGAGAAATTCCGAAAGCATGAAGAAGAAGAAGAAGAAATACGGAGCTCAATTCAAAAGAAAGCGAATGATGAAGATTCATTGGTGCTAATCTTCTCACCAAAAGCTGCAACGGTTGCGGCTTGATGAAGAGAACAATTACCGATGTTATCCTTGCACTGACGTTTTTTCTCGTGAAAACTATCTCTTCTTCTCTTCTCGGCGATATTATTTTTTTCTCTTCGAAAACTATTTTTTGAGTTCTTTCGTTTGATGTATACTCAAGTGCATCCACTCTTCTTTCACGTTTATTATCTTTACAGGATGCGATAAAAGAGTTGATTGATGTGGCGAAAACGAACAAACTTCCGCACATCCACATAGCGCACGTTTCGGATGCGGATACGTTGTCTTCGATCAAAAGCGCGAAAGAAGGCGGAGCAAAACTCACCGCGGAGACCTGTCCGCATTATTTGTACTTTAACGCGGAGTCTATTCCAGATGGAAGTACGTTGCACAAATGTGCGCCACCAATTCGCGAGGAAGAGAACCGACAACGTTTGTGGGATGGTTTATTGAAAGACGGAGGGTTAGATATGATTTCTTCGGACCATTCGCCGTCGCCGTTGGATTTGAAACACGTAGAGTCTGGAGACTTTATCAAGGCTTGGGGAGGCATTTCAGGGTTGCAACTCAGTTTACCGTTAACTTGGACGAAAGGGAAGGAAAAAGGGATGACGATGAGTCAATTCTCTGGTGAGTACGAATCTGCTGTTGAACGTTTTGGTTTTTTGTTTTGTTCTTTTCGTTTCGTTTTTATACTTTGCGAGAAGGGACGGGAGACGAGGGATACGGTGATTGATACCCACCAGTAATCGGCTCTATCAATTTATATTTATATTCTCGCTACATTGAGGTTGTCCGGAGACATATCGGAGGTTTAACCAACATAATATGGATTCAACCTGTGAGCAATCTCCGGGACATTTTATTCTTCTTTATTTTTTCATGATTTCTTCCCAAAGAAGAAGCAAGCAGGATGCTCTTTTACTAACTTTCACTACTCGTTCTCACTCCCTCGTTACTCTTACCCATCCACAGAGTTATGGAGTACAACGCCAGCGCGCATCGCAGGCTTAGGTTCGAAAGGCTCGATTTCTACAGGCAAAGACGCTGATTTCGTAGTCTTCGATCCGGAAGGAACGTTTGTGGTGAACGACGAAATGAATCCGATTTTTCACAAACACAACAAAACGGCGTACGACGGGCAAAAATTACGCGGCGTCATTCACGCGACGTTCCTTCGCGGGCGAGAAATCTACGCGAGAGACGAAAAAGGCTTGCGATGGCCGGCTTGGGGACAAGTTCACTTGAAGAAGTAATTTATTATAACTACGGATACACGAAACTCTCGCTTTTTTCGGAGCTAAACTTAAAACTAATATCTATCTATTTTTCGACTGCATCCTTCACATCGCCTTCTTTCGCTTGATCGCAACTAGCGGTGGCATCCTCCTGCGCGTCGTCCTCGTCCTCATCGTTCACTTTTACGGATTTGAAAAAGCGCTCGGTGATGTCTAAATTTGCCTCCGAAATCGGTTCCGCAGGCATTTTCGAATACGCCTTCCTCGGATCCCAATCGCGTTCGGGAATGACCCCACTTTTGAAATACGACGCGGGACCTACCGCGGGGTGCGTGCTACTGCTACTCGAACTACCTCTCTCTTGTTGCGTTTTCAAATTCTTATGAAACTCTGGACTATAACCTATGCTTTTATCGCACAGCTGACACACTCGATTGACTGAATCGAAATCCTCAATGGACATGGCCGTAAACCTAACTAAACTAAAATCTTCGACAATCTCCATTATGCTGCTCGTTAACTTGTTGTACTCTTTAAACTTTGGGTCGCTGTTCAAATACTCCGCTAAATAACTCAAATCCTGAACCTCGGTGTAAAAATCTAAATTAAACGCCAATTCGCCGTATTTGTCCATCAAATCCACTTTTGACAAAACATTCACATGTGGCGTTTCTAAGTGTAACATGGTTGATAACGACAATAACAACGCGGCGACGTATTTCGACGGATCCGCGCACAGGTGTCCATCCACTAAATGTACAGTCACTACTCGATAGTGCCATTCGTTCTGCATTACGCCTATGATATTTTTCAAGGACTCGTGCAAGTTGAACAACTCCACCTGTCCAGGTAAATCGAAAATCAAATAACACTCCTTCTCGAGCGGTTCTAACTTCTCCTTCAACCAATCCAAATTAGCCTCTAAATACTCCAAACAGTACATCATCGCTCCGTTTGGTCCGAGATCTAACTCCTCTTGAACATTTTCCAGGCACACTAAATCGTTAATATCCACCGCGCACTCGTAGTTTTCGTTGTCGTGAATGTCGTTCCCTGGGTCGAGATTTATTATTTTATGCGGTCTTCCCAAAAGCGTGAAATATTGCGACATTCCCGCGCAGTAGGTGGTTTTCCCACACCCGGGAGGGCCGATGACAATCTGGCCAAACATTTAGTTTTTTGTTCAAAGCGCGCGGCGTATTCCTTTCTCTTTCTCTTTCTCTTTCTCTTTCTCTCTCGCGTGTGTATTGTGCGTAGCTTTTGCGAAGAAAGAATGAAGAACTTAAAAACGCGAGTAGTTTACTAGGCAACTATATACATATAGGGGTTGTGTGTGTTGTCTCTTGCTCTCTTCTTCATTTTTTTTTTGCGAAAAAGCATCATCGCGCGTCATGCTCGTCGCGTAACCAGGTAACGAACTTTCGCACACGAGAAAATCATGGTTCTGGAACTCATCTCTCGCTTGGAGATTGATCGATCAGCAGCGCGCGAGATTGAGAACGACGATGAAGATAGCACTGCTACTACCACTAACAATACTGCTTCGTCAAGCGTACTAAGAATAAACGTGAAAGAAGAGCGAGATTGCGATAACGTGCCTTTGAGAACCGGGTTGCGCGTCTGGTCTGCGACGTTCATATTTGGCGAGAACGTGTTGACGAGCGAAGTTGAGAATAAAAAGGTCCTCGAGCTCGGCTCTGGGACGGGGGTGAACGGACTAATTTGCGCTAAATTAAACGCATCTTCGGTGATGTGTACGGATGTGGATATCAAATCGGTGAATCTGTGCGTCGCGAACGCGATGTTGAACAAAGAATTTGACGTCGTCTCGAGGGTTCTCGATTGGGGCGATGCAAACACCTACTTCCAGGGGGAGAGTTTCCCCGTAATTGTCGCGGTGGATGTCGTATACTTAGAAGAACACGCAAAGGAGTTGGCAGATTGCGTCGCACATCACCTGTGCAAAGAAAATGGGACATTTTTGTGCGTGTGCGGCGTAAGGAAGCGAGAGTATTTCGAAACCTTTTTACGCGAACTCACCGAGCGAGATATGGAGGTGTATTTCGACGACGTAGGGTTGATGCCTAAAAGTAATCAAGAACAGGTGGAGGAAATCCGTTCGAATCATAAGCACGACGAAGAATTGTTAGAAGATGGAAAGGGGTATAGAATGATTCGCGCGAGGTTTAAGAAAGTAATAGGACGAGAAGCAGAAAGAAATGAAGAAGAAGGGGAGTCTGAAGCATTGGCCGGCTTCTTGGACGATTTGGACATCGACGGTGCTGGAGGAATGAAAAGACAGCAAGCGTACGATATGTCGTCGTCTACATCTGACGACGACGACGACGACGACGAAGAAGAAGATGATGACAGCAGCGGTAAAAAGGTAGAGAGCGTTCCATTTCTATGTTCGACGGTTGCAAGCGCCTCGCATTCGCTCCTTCGAAACGGATTCTGCGTCTTTCGAGACGAAGGTTTTGCGCAAACACAAACTGAAATACTCGAACATGTTCATTCGTGTTGTCAAAGCTATTTGAGCGATTTGCTCGAAAGATGCAAAACAAAGCACGGAATAAAATACGAAACGGATATATTTCGTTTCAGAGAAATATGTTCTCGGGCGGTGAACGGCAAAAGATTCGATTTCCAAGCGATAAAGCTTTCGGATTCCGACGACTTAAAAAAATTGCCGGAAAGCGGCAAGGCTTTCGCGGAGGTTCTTCAGACGCTCGCAAACATCGTTGAAGAGAAATGCGAGAAAATATTTGAAACTGTTACAAAAGGAGGAGAAAAAAAGACGGAAGAAAAGATTACAATAGTGAACAGAGGGTGCGTCACGTCGCTCCCAAAAGCGCCCGAGCAACACTTTCACGCCGACGGAAGGAAAGAGGGCATGTACAACTGTTTCGTGGCTTTGCACGATGTCCCTAAAATCCAAGGCCCGACGGAGTTTATTTTTGGAAGCCACAAGTTTGATCACGACGCGCCTTACGTCGATACGAAAACAAGGAAGAGACAAGAAAAAGCTAAGCGCATCGCTCCCGAACTTCGAAAGGGAGACCTTTTATTGTACGATTACCGGACGCTACACCGAGGCGGCGAGAATAAACGTTGCCACGATCAAAGGGCTATTTCTTATTTCCTTTTCGATATGAAAGGGGGTTCGGGAGATACGTGGAACTTCGATGACGCTTCAGTTTGGGACGATTGACGATAGCAAATTATAGTTTATAGTCTATGTGATAGTATAAAAAAGAAATAACAATACACGCTAATGATCTTATTCAACCTCGCTCAGGTAGTCCGATACTTCGGCAGTGGTTAATATGCGAAACTTTCTGTCCTCCCCGACGATGCCGATTTCAATATTATTCGCCGCAATTTGACCATCAAAGCCTTCTTTTAACGTCAAAATCGCCGTGTGAATCGCATCTTCCAACTCCATATCCTCGCTATACCGTTTTTCTAAGAAAGTTTTCGCGTTTACCATGTTTTTCCCAATCGCCGAAGCCTTCCATCCAAAATATGACCCGCTCGGATCCACTTGGTACAGTTGCGGTCCGTTTGCGTCGTACCCAGCCATCAACAAGGACACACCGAAGGGTCGAACACCACCTTGCTGCGTGAATTCTTGCATGGTCGTCGCTGTTTCTCGAACTAATTGTGAACACGGGATGCTTTCTTGATACGTTCTATAATACACCTGCGTGTCTTTGCGCGCCATTCGTGTTAAAACTCTAAAATCCGGACCCATGCCCGAGTACGTGATCCCAATCTCGTCCGTTAACAATTGAATCTTCGAGATGCTGGTTTCATCCACCAAAGTCGAGGGCATTTTCTTCTCCGTGGCTAAAACCACTCCGTTCGTGGCTTTGATCCCCAACGACGTCGCTCCAGCCGTAATCGCAGCTAAAGCGTGTTTGATTTGGACGAGTTCCCCGGATGGGGAAAACGTCGTCAACGAAAACGAGTATTTGCTTCCGCTCATTATTTTATTTCAAAACTAGTTCAGAAGACGATAAGGCGAACGTTGGTGACTCTCTCTATCTCTCTTTCTTTCTTTCTTCCGACACGATTATGCACTACTAGCACGAAGCGCGTGAGAAACTTCAATCTCGCGCGCCTTCAAGGTTTGGAGGAAAGTTTGTGAGGGTGAAATCCTTCGTGTTGATGAGATCAGCTCTTTTTTTTTACTTTTTGTCCTTTTTTGTAACCGACAAGCGACCAAACAAAGAACGGGTCCGGATACAAAACAAGAACGCGTTGTGCCGGTGAAATAGGTAAATGATATATAAAAATATAGTACAGATGTATAGATAACAATAATAACAATATCGAGTTTATTTCTCTTTCTTCCTCCTTAGTTTGTCTATTTATACGCACCAATGAGAGACTGTAGCAAGCCGTGCGGGTTGTCCACGTTCGGTAACGACTTGAAATCGTTCTTCGCGATGGCATCCGCAAAGATTTTACACGCGTTCTCAGCTCTCACACACAAGGCTTCGGCGCCTTGAACGATTGCTGCCGCACCTTCGGCTTGGAGCGCCAGCGCGCGGTGCGTTTCTAAACACGCGGATGCTAAAGTACCTCTGTGTTGCGTCGTCTTCAACACCTCGTCGTGTCGCTTCAACTCTTGTTGCAACAACGCCTTTGCCTCTTCGTCTTGGGTCGATTTCGACGTCGATTCGATCATGTCGTCCCACCTCTTCGATTCGTTGTATAACTCCTCTCTCAATTTCCGTAAACTATCTTTCTTTTGCTCTATTTTTTGTTTAATTTGATGCGGTCCTTCGTCAAAGAAGATTTTGTCATCAACCAAAGCTTCCTCGACTTGGACGCAAAACTCCTTCATCACCATCTCGATGATATCGCTCAGAAATACGTGCTCCGCGCTGGAACCAAAATTCAATCTAGCTTTGTTAATTTCAGCATCCGTGATTGCGGCGATCAGGTCGGACATGCGCTCATCTTCCGTGACGTCATTTCTGAGCGCCTCGTGGAAGCGTTCCGGGTTCCCAAGCTTTTGGTGGATTCCAGCGGTAGCACCTACAGGTTGCGCCATTTGTTGTTGTTGTTGTTGCTGCTGTTGATTGCTCATGATCATGCTATTGTTATGAATGCCGTACTCCACACCACCGTACATGTATTGATGATTTGCTCCTGGGTTTTCTACGAAGCCACCCATGCCGTTCGTTTGTCTCGTTTGACGTTGAATGTTGTTCATATTGTTCGCAGTCGTAAAGTTTTGCGTCTTCCTCTTCTTAAACGCAAACCCGCCGAAGGAGTTCTTTACGGCCGTCGACGGTTGCTTCTTCGTCACCGTGTGCGTTGCGGTATTCTTCGCAATTATCGGCGTCGGTTCGTTCTGTTTTGTTCAATGATAGTCGCATGTAATAAACACGTCGGTCGCGTTTTGTCAGTTTCTTCAATTTTTCTGAGCTTGGCGGGGGAGGGGTAAAAAGACAAAAAGACACTCAAAATAAAGGGGGCAAAATGGAGTTCAAAAATTTTCAAAAAAATCGTACCACGACGGAATGCAAAGGCACTCGAGCACTATTATTATTACTACCACCGACTACAGGCGTTTGGAACGATATGGTTTGCGTGATATCTTCCCCTTCGATCGTGACGCCGCTGTTGTTGTTTCTGTTGATCAGAGAAAAAAAGTTAGTAAGAACATTATACATATGCGACTCGGACACAAAAATAAAAGCAAGGGGGAGGGGGGTGTGGGAACGATTCAAAAAAAAAAAAAATCAGAAGCGTCAAAACGCATAAAACGTACTCTCGCGAGGTTGGTAACGGAGTGGAATTCATGGCGACGATGAATGTAATATCTCGCGCGCGTTGTTTGTTCCTCTTTTTTTTCCTACGTTTGTGTGTGTGTGCGTGTGTATTTGAAGAAAGGTGCGTTTCGAGGAGTGCGATATGAAAATTTTATGACGAAAGGAGCACAAACAGCAGTCTCGTATTGGGGAAAGTTTTTTCGAAAAAAATTGACGCGCGCATGAGAGCAGAGGAAGAGAGAGATGTGAGACGATGAAAGTGATGAACTCGGTATGAAACAACGGGACAACACAACAACGCACGAATATCATAAACGCGCACATAAACACACACGAACAGCGATATAGCACAATCCATCAGAGTTTGCTTTTGCACAGCGCGCGCATACCATCTATCGTTTGTTCTCTCTCTCACGTAGACTTAACTTTTATACGCGCGTATTTATTTGTATTCTTCTAAACTGAAGGATGTCAGCTGCCGAAGAGGAGGCGTCGTCCTCCTCTCCTTCCTCCTCCCCTGCGCAACAACCACCACTAGCGACGAAAGAAGAAGGCGAAGGCGGAGAACAGCAACAGCAACAGCAACAAGAAAGCGATAAGAACAACGACGAGAATCTGCAAATGCAACGAGCGCTGATCGATTTCCGAAACAGATACGAACAGTTGAAACACAACCCGTGTTTCGTTTCCGAAATCGTCGTCCGAGGGAACAAAAAAACAAGAGACAAGTTGATTAAAAAGTGCTTCGAGAAACGAGTGGAGAATTGCGGGAACTTAGAAGAGATTAAAGACGAACTGTTGAAAGGCAGAGAAGAGTTGGAGAAGTTTAACATATTTAAAGGCATAAATGTGACTTTAGACGCTGGGAGCGAGGAAAACTACGTCCCGAACGGTGCGAAGATTATCGTTGACGTGGCAGAGAAGGACGCGCTGACTTTGAAAGCCGGGACGTTTGTTTCGCAAAGCGGCGAAGGAACGGTAGAGATAACCGGTGGGTTGAAAAATGCGGTTGGGTGCGCGGAAAAGATTGATTTTGAGCTGATCAGAGGGCACGAAAAATCAGCGAGTTACGCGTTACACTGGGAACAACCGAGAGTGTTCCAATCGGACGTCACGACGGCGTTGAGGATTTTCCAGCAACACAATTGTTCTGTGCGGCACTCGTCGTTTCACGAAACTGGAAGAGGATTATCCTTTCACTTAAGTTCGCCGGAGCGGCCGGCAACGTTGGAATATAACTTGGTGTGGAGAGAAATCACCGACCCGACGAGATTTGCCTCGCGAGCGGTGAGAAAAATGTGCGGACACTCGTTGAAATCATCCATCGCGCACACGCTCGGTGGCCAATCGGAAGATGATCAACAAGAAGAAGGCGCAGCGGAATTAGGAAAGAAAGGAAATTGGTGGTGGAATGTTCGAACGGAATTAGCAGGATTAAATCCAGTTTTTGATTCGACGACGGAAGCGTTCGTCAAATCAGAATGTCACGCGAAATACACGAGAGCATTTCCGGAACGCGTGAATGATTTCTTGCCGGAGAAAATGAAGCAGTCGTTGAGTTGGCAGATTGGCGTTCGCGCGGGTATTATTTTGCCGCTTCAAAAAGAGTTCTACGCGTCAACGCCGACGTCATCTAGTTCATCTGCTGCTCGAGGGTCAAACATTGCCGACCGGTTCTTCATGGGTGGCGTCGGCTCTTTGCGAATGTTTGAACCGCACGGTGCAGGACCTTGCGACGTGCGTCGCGAGAAAGATTCGACGCTTTCCTCGCCCAGCCGCACCCCTTCGTCGCCGGGAGTATCTGTTTCCGGTAATTTGACGCCTCCGCGTTCGGTACAATCGAGTTCGCCGTATGATTCCTTAGGAGGGGACGTCATTGTCAGCGGAACGGCCTCAGTTAAGATGGACATCCCAGTTGAAAAGTTACGAAACATTGGCGTTCACGGACATGCGTTCATAAACGCAGGATGTCTCATTCCACA
>Ga0255776_10002120_pt1 | contig 22435 bp, 19 predicted proteins | sample 071ome_19_FD_179974 | JGI IMG/M metagenome (GOLD analysis project Ga0255776, IMG submission 179974) | Coastal salt marsh microbial communities from the Groves Creek Marsh, Skidaway Island, Georgia - 071413AT metaG (version 2) | ecosystem: Environmental > Aquatic > Marine > Intertidal zone >... | reverse complement strand
AAATTTTCGTGTTTTTTTCCGAATCCGACTTTTGGGCGGTTGCGGCCTTGGACCTCTCACGCTATCTTCCATCTCACCTTCCGGCGCCGAGAAACAGTAAAACGAAATACTCGGTCGGTCGAATTGTCATCCATAGCGAGCGAGGACTTGAGAGAGATTGGAAATTACTAAATTTCCTAGTCTCCGAGGAAAATTTTGCGCGAACTTGAAGTAAAACCCACAGAAATTTAAATAAAAACAAGTAATCAGTTTTCACTGGTTCTGGCCGGGTTCTGAGTCTCTTTCGTAATTTTTCTGTCCTCAAGTTGTCATTCTGACGCTTTCGTTTGGATCGGTTTGCCGGCGTCTCCCGGAGGGTGGGGGTGGACAGTGGCGTGTCTGTCGGGTGATCGGCCCATGACATCAAGGTGTCCTGAGGGAGTTGTATGACAAAGCTGCCGTGGGTGGCTTTGCGCGGTGAAGGGAGTGCGTGTGTGCGACTTGGCGGCGCCGCACGATTGAGTAAATTTTTGTGCACGGAGTGATTCGCCAGATGGCTGAACAATGGGGGCAGGCTGACGGTTCCTTGACCGAACAGTGGGCGCGGGTGCGGGCGCGGTTGCGCGCCGATGTGGGAGATGCCGCGTTCAACAGTTGGCTCAAGCCGTTGACCCTTGGGGATTTCAATCGCGGGCGCTTGCGCGTCGCGGTTCCGACCCGGTTCATGCGGGACTGGATCGAGCAGAACTACGCGGCGCAGCTCGCGGAGTTCTGGACGGAAGAGAATGAGGGCGTCGAGACGGTCGAGATTATCGTCGAGCCGACCCAGACCGTCGTGCAGCCGGCGGGTGCGCCGCCGCGCCAGCCGATCGCCCAGCGCGTCGAGTCCGAGGCCGCCCCGCGCGGTGCCAATGGCGGGACGGCACCGGCGGGCGTCCATGACGGCGGTGAGCCGTCCCTGGAAGATGTCCGCGCGTTCATCGATGAACGTTTCAAATTCGCCAATTTCGTCGTCGGCCGCTCGAACGAGCTGGGCCATGCCGCAGCGCGCCGCGTTGCCGAGGCCAAGTCCGTGCCGTTCAACCCGCTGTTCCTGTATGGCGGCGTCGGGCTGGGCAAGACCCATCTGATGCACGCGATCGCGTGGCACATCACCGAACGCGATCCCAAGCGCCGCGTGCTCTATATGTCGGCCGAGAAGTTCATGTACCAGTTCATCCGCGCCCTGCGGTACCGGACGATCATGGACTTCAAGGAGCAGTTCCGCTCGGTCGATGTGCTGATGATCGACGATATCCAGTTCATCGCGGGTAAGGATTCCACCCAGGAGGAGTTCTTCCATACCTTCAATGCGCTGGTGGACCAGAACCGCCAGATCATCGTCTCGGCGGACAAGTCGCCGTCGGATCTGGAGGGCATGGAAGAGCGCCTGAAGTCGCGCCTCGGCTGCGGCCTGGTGGCCGATATCCACCCGACCGACTACGAGCTGCGCCTGGGCATCCTGCAGGCCAAGGCAGAGCAGATCGGTGCCGAGATTCCCGACAAGGTGATGGAGTTCCTCGCCCACAAGATCACGTCGAATGTGCGTGAGCTGGAAGGCGCGCTGAACCGCATCGTCGCCCACGCGACCCTGGTGGGCCGCCCGGTGACGCTGGAGACCACCCAGGACGTGCTGCACGACCTGCTGCGGGCGAACGACCGCCGGGTGACCATCGAGGAAATCCAGAAGCGCGTGGCCGAGCATTTCAACATCCGCCTCGCCGACATGCATTCCGCGCGCCGCGCACGGGCCGTCGCCCGGCCGCGTCAGGTGGCGATGTATCTGGCCAAGCAGCTCACCTCGCGGTCCCTGCCGGAAATCGGCCGGAAGTTCGGCGGGCGGGACCACACAACGGTCATGCATGCGGTGCGGAAGGTCGAGGAACTGCGCTCGACGGACGCCGGATTCAACGAGGATGTGGAGCTGCTGCGCCGCATGCTGGAGATTTGATCCACCGGCTTGCCGGGGTGCGCTTCTAAGCATCTGCAATTGCATGTTTTTTCGGCCTGTGAATCGGTGGGTTCGCGGGCCGAAAGGCGTGCCGAATCAAGCCCGCTCTGCTATATTGTTTGGCACCGTTTTTCCCACGGAATCCGGGCGATTCCGGGTCTTCGAGAAACAAGCTCCGGGGCGGGCGGAAAGCGCACATTCGGGCGCTGCCGCCGCAACATCCGGGGACGACGAGGAACGTAGAAGAAATGAAGCTGACCATCGAGCGCGCGACCCTGCTTAAGGCGCTGGCCCATGTGCAGAGCGTCGTCGAACGTCGCAATACCATCCCGATCCTGGCCAACGTGCTGCTCGACGGCCAGGACGGCGCGCTGACCCTGACCGCGACCGATATGGACCTCGCGATCACCGAGACAGTGCCTGCTGATATCTCCCAGGCTGGCGCGACCACCGCGCCCGCCCACACGCTCTATGACATCGTGCGCAAACTGCCCGACGGCGCGCAGGTGGAGATCGAGACCGATGCCGAGGCCGCGCAGATGCTGATCCGCGCCGGGCGTTCGCGGTTCAACCTGGCGACCCTGCCGGTCGAGGACTTCCCGACCATGAGCGGGGGCGATCTGCCCAACACCTTCTCGCTGGAAGCCGAGGACCTGCGCACCCTGATCGACCGCACACGCTTCGCGGTCTCGACGGAAGAGACGCGCTACTACCTCAACGGCATCTACCTGCATGGCGCGGAAGACGATGGCGCGACCATGCTGCGCGCGGTCGCGACCGACGGGCACCGGCTGGCCCGGGTGCAGCTGCCGATGCCCGCGGGCGGTGAAGGCATGCCCGGTGTGATCGTGCCGCGCAAGGCGATCGCCGAACTGCGCAAGCTGATCGAGGAAACCTCCGATCCGGTGGAAATTTCCCTGTCGGACACGCGGGTGCGCGTTACCTTCGACGATGCTGTGCTGACTTCCAAGCTGATCGACGGGACCTTCCCGGATTACGAACGGGTGATCCCGACCGGAAACGACAAGGTCCTGACCGTGGACCGCAACAGCTTCGCCCAGGCGGTGGACCGCGTGTCCACCATCTCCTCGGAGAAGAGCCGGGCCATCAAGCTCGCGGTCGGCAAGGGGAACCTGACCCTGTCGGCCACCAGCGCGGAGAACGGCAGCGCGACGGAGGAGCTAGAGGTCGGTTTCGATCACGACGAGATCGAGATCGGGTTCAATTCGCGCTACCTTCTGGACATCACCTCGCAGATCGACAGCGACGGCGCGGAGTTCGTCCTGGCCGACGCCTCTTCGCCGACCATTGTCCGCGACGGTGAGGATCCGAGCGCGCTTTATGTGTTGATGCCGATGCGCGTCTAGGCGCACCGGCTCTGCATATGACCACCCACGCGACCAGCGGCTCCGAGACGACCACCCGGGCGGAACTGCGCCCGGCGGACACGACGGGGGCGGGGGCGTGTGTCCGCAGGCTGGATCTGACGACCTTCCGGAACTATGCGGCGTTGCGTCTTGACGTCGAGGCTGCGCCGGTGGTGCTGGCCGGGGCGAACGGCGCGGGCAAGACCAATATGCTGGAGGCCCTGTCCTTCCTGGCCCCGGGCCGGGGGCTGCGCAAGGCCGCGCTGGCCGATGTCGCCCGCCTGTCTGACGGCGTGGCGTCGCCCGGTTGGGCGGTGGCCGCACAGGCGGTCGGGGTCCACGGACCGGTGGCGCTGGGAACGGGCATGGAAGCGCGCAGCGATATAGCAACCGGTCGAGGCGCGGCCCGGCGTGCCGTGCGCATCGACGGCGAGCCCGCACGCGGGCAGGCGGCCTTCGCCGAACATATGAGCGTCGTCTGGCTGGCGCCGGACATGGACCGGCTGTTCTTGGAGGGCGGGACGGCGCGCCGCCAGTTCGTGGACCGTATGGTGTACGGGTTTGACGCCGAACACGCCCAGCGCCTGTCGGCTTACGAGACCGCGATGCGCGGTCGCCAGCGCCTGCTGCGCGACGGGGTCGGGGATGTGGCCTGGCTGGCGGCCGAGGAAGAGACCATGGCCGCCATGGGCGTCGCGATCGCCGCTGCCCGTCGCGAGGTGGTGGCGCGGCTCGACGCAGCAATTGCGGCGGAAGACGGCGCGCGCGAGGAGCCGTTCCCGCGCGCCGGCCTCACCTTTGCGGGCGAGGTCGAAGGCTGGCTCGACAGCGACCCGGCGCTGGCGGTCGAGGACCGGCTGCGTGATGCGCTGGCCGCGGGCCGGGCGCGCGACGCCGAGGCGGGCCGGGCCCTGCGCGGGGCGCACCGCAGTGACCTGGCGGTGCACCACCGCACCAAGGACATGCCCGCCGCGCTGTGCTCGACGGGTGAGCAGAAGGCGCTGCTGATCGCGATCGTGCTGGCGCATGCACGCCTGCTCGGGCTGGCGCGCGGCGCCGCGCCGCTGATCCTGCTGGACGAGGTGGCGGCGCATCTGGACGAGGGCCGCCGCGCGGCGCTCGCCGAACGCATTCTGGCGCTGGGCGCGCAGGCCTGGATGACGGGCACCGACCGCAGCCTGTTCGAGGCATTCGCGGGCCGGGCGCAGGTATTCGAAGTGGCCTCCGGCCGTGTCGAACGGATCTGACACGGGCGCAGGCGCAGGAGACGAACGATGAGTGACACACCTGAAGAACCGGAAGTCGTCGAGACTGAGACCGGGGAACCCGCCGAGTACGGCGCGGACTCCATCAAGGTGCTGCGCGGGCTCGATGCCGTTCGCAAGCGTCCCGGCATGTATATCGGCGACACCGATGACGGCTCGGGCCTGCACCACATGGTCTATGAAGTGGTGGACAACGCCATCGACGAGGCGCTCGCCGGTCACTGCGATACGGTGAAGGTCACGCTGAACCCCGACGGTTCGGTGACGGTGGTCGATAACGGGCGCGGCATCCCCGTGGACATCCACGAGGAAGAAGGCGTGTCGGCGGCCCAGGTCATCATGACCCAGCTCCATGCGGGCGGGAAATTCGACCAGAACTCCTACAAGGTCTCCGGCGGCCTGCACGGCGTGGGCGTGTCCGTGGTCAACGCCCTGTCGCAGTGGCTGGAGATGCGCATCTGGCGGGACGGCAAGGAACACAAGCTTCGTTTCCAGCACGGCGTTGCGGAAGGCGACCTGCAGGTGACCGGCGAAGCGCCTGACGCGGGCGGGAAGCCGCTGACGGGCACAGAGGTGACTTTCCTGCCCTCGACCGAAACCTTCACCATGACGGAGTTCGACCGCGAGACGCTGGAACACCGCCTGCGTGAGCTCGCCTTCCTGAATTCCGGCGTGACCCTCGTGCTGACCGACGCGCGCGGCGTCGAGCCGGTCGAGGTCGAGATGTTCTACGAGGGCGGGCTGAAGGCCTTCGTTGAATATGTGGACCGCAACCGTCAGGGCATCATGGGTGAGGTCATCCATGTCACCGACGAGAAGGAGGGCATCTCCGTCGAGGTCGCGCTGCAGTGGAACGACAGCTATCACGAGACGATGTTGTGCTTCACGAACAACATCCCGCAGCGTGACGGCGGCACCCACCTGGCAGGCTTCCGAGGGGCGCTGACGCGCACCATCAACAGCTACGCCAATGAAAGCGGCATGGCGAAGAAGGCCAAGATCGCGATTTCGGGCGACGACGCGCGTGAAGGGCTGACCTGCATCCTGTCGGTGAAGGTGCCCGATCCGAAGTTCTCGTCCCAGACCAAGGACAAGCTGGTCTCCTCCGAGGTGCGGCCCGTGGTCGAATCCATCGTCGGCGACCGGCTCGGCCAATGGTTCGAGGAACATCCCAACGAGGCGCGCACGGTGATCGACAAGATCATCGAGGCCGCGGCGGCCCGCGAGGCGGCGCGCAAGGCGCGCGAGCTGACCCGGCGCAAGGGCGCGCTGGATGTCGCCTCGCTACCGGGCAAGCTCGCCGACTGTCAGGAGCGTGACCCGTCCAAGGCCGAACTGTTCATCGTCGAGGGTGACAGCGCCGGCGGCTCGGCCAAGCAGGGCCGGGACCGCAAGACCCAGGCGGTGCTGCCGCTGCGCGGCAAGATCCTGAACGTGGAGCGCGCGCGCTTCGACAAGATGCTGTCCTCGGCGGAAATCGGCACGCTGATCACGGCGCTGGGTACGGGCATCCGTGACGACTTCAACCTCGAGAAGCTGCGCTACCACAAGATCATCATCATGACGGACGCGGATGTGGATGGCTCGCACATCCGTACGCTGCTGCTGACCTTCTTCTACCGGCAGATGCCGGAGATCATCGAGCACGGCCACCTGTATATCGCCCAGCCGCCGCTCTACCGGCTGCAGCGGGGCAACTCGGCTGTCTATCTGAAGGACGATCCGGCGCTGGAGGATTCGCTGATCGACAGCGGTCTGTCGGACGCCGTGCTGCACATGCCGGATGGTGACCAGCGTTCGGGTGCGGACCTGCTGGAGATGCTGAAGATGGCGCGCGACGTGCGCCGCCTCACAGAGCCGCTGACGGTCCACCTGCCCAACGCGACGGTGGTCGAACAGGCCGCCATTGCGGGCGCGCTCGATCCCGAACTGCTTGCCGACACGGAAAACGCGGAAGGGGCCGCGGAATACATCGCTCGACGTCTCGACGCGCTGGAGCCGCAGCTTGAGCGCGGCTGGAGCGGGCGGTTCGAGGAAAAGGAAGGCTCGCTGGTGTTCGAACGCACCCTGCGCGGCGTGCTGACGCGGCTGGTGATCGACCAGCGCATCATCAACTCCTCCGAGGCGCGCGGGCTGAACGCGCGCAGCGCCCAGCTGCAGGCGGACTACGTCCGCCATTCGAAGCTGGTGGCCAAGGACACCGAGTTCCAGATCACCGGGCCGCTGTCGCTCCTGCAGGCCGTGTTCGAGGTGGGCCGCAAGGGCATCTCGATCCAGCGCTACAAGGGCCTGGGCGAGATGAACCCGGACCAGCTCTGGGAGACGACGCTGGACGCCAATGCGCGCGCGCTGTTGCAGGTGCGCGTGGCCCAGGCGGATGCGGCGGGCAACATCTTCGAGACCCTGATGGGCGATGAGGTGGCCCCGCGCCGCGAGTTCATCCAGGAAAACGCGCTCAAGGTGGCGAATCTCGACGTCTAGCGTCGCGCTTCGCCATATTTCCGCCCTGCCCGTGGACCAGTCTGCGCGCCCATGAGCCAGAAGCCCAAAGGTGCGAAGCCGAAACCGCGCAAGCCCGCCGCCCGGAAAGCCCCGGCAAAGAAGGCGGATTCGCGTGCGGCGGATGGCGAACGGGGTTCGTCGCTGTTGTGGCGGGCAACCAAGTGGTCACTCGTGGCCGCGATCTGGGGCGGCCTCGCCATCGGTGCGATCCTGGTCTGGTTTGCCTGGGACCTGCCGCCGATCGATGATCTGGGGGATGCCGCCGACAAGTCACGCCGCCCGGGTGTGACCATTGCGGCGCGCGACGGCTCGCTGATCGCAGGCTATGGCGACCTCTACGGTGCGCGGCTGAGCGTGAACGAACTGCCTCCGGAGCTGATCCAGGCGGTCGTCGCCATTGAGGACCGGCGGTTCTTCGAACATCGCGGCGTCGATTTCCGCGGGCTGGCGCGGGCCATGCTCGCCAACCTGCGCGCGGGCGGGGTCGTGCAGGGCGGATCGACCCTGTCCCAGCAGCTCGCCAAGAACCTGTTCCTGACACCCGAGCGGTCCTACACGCGCAAAATCAGGGAGCTTCTTCTGGCGCTGGCGCTGGAGAACCGGTTCCAGAAAGACGAGCTGCTGACCATCTATCTCAACCGGGTCTATCTCGGCGCGGGCACCTATGGGGTGGAAGCCGCGTCCCAGCGCTATTTCGGGATGTCCGCGCGCGAGATCGACAGCTATCAGGCCGCCGTGCTGGCGGGGCTCCTGCGTGCGCCCTCGCGGCTCAATCCCGATGCCGACGCCCGGGCCGCGCACAGGCGTGCGCGTACTGTGCTGGCGGCGATGGTCGATGCCGGATATCTGCGGCCGGAGGAAGCCAAAACGATCGCCGATACGAGGCGTCCCGGGCGGGGCGACACGGCCCGGCCGATCCCCCGGGTCACCGGGCAGACGCGGCGTTATTTCGCCGACTGGGTGCTGGATCGGGCATCGGGCTACGCGGGTAATACGGGCAGCGATCTGGCGGTCGAGACGACGCTCGACCCGCGCCTGCAGCGCCTTGCCGAAGACGCCGTCGCCGGCACCGACACGAAGGGTGCGGAAGTGGCGCTGGTCGCCCTACGCGACGACGGCGCCGTTCTGGCGATGGTCGGTGGGCGCAGCTATTCCGCCAGCCAGTTCAACCGGGTGACCAGTGCGCTGCGCCAGCCGGGCTCCGCCTTCAAGCCGGTGGTGTACCTGCCGGCGCTGGAAGCGGGGATGACGCCCGATTCCCGCGTTGTGGACGGGCCTATAACGGTGGATGGCTGGACGCCGAAGAATTTCTCCGGCGAGTACCGGGGCGAGGTGACATTGCGTGAGGCGGTCGCGCGGTCGCTGAACACGGTGGCCGTGCGCGTGTCGGAAGAGGTCGGCCGGGCGCAGGTTGTGCAGGCCGCGCGGCGGCTGGGTTTCACCGCCCCGCTGGAGCCGCACCCGTCGATTGCCCTGGGCGCCGGGGAAGTCACGCCGCTGGAGATGGCGGCCGCCTACGCGGTCTTCGCCAATGGCGGCTATGCGGTCGAACCCTATGGCGTGTCGGAAGTGCGCCAGGGCGCCGACGTGCTCTACCGTCGTACGGGCCGTACCGCCCGGCGGGTGGTCTCCGCCGAGGTGACGGGCGAGATGACCGACATGCTGCGCGCGGTGGTCGATTGGGGCACGGGCCGGGCGGCGGGCTTCGGCGTGCCGGTCGCCGGAAAGACGGGCACCAGCCAGGATTTCCGCGATGCCTGGTTCGTCGGCTACGGGCGGAACATCGTGGTGGCCGTATGGGTCGGCAATGACAGCAACGCGCCGATGAACGGGGTGACCGGGTCCTCCTTGCCCGCCGCGATCTGGAAGGCCTTCATGGCCCCGGCCCTCAATGTGGGTGTCGCGGAGGCCGAACGACCCCCGGAATCGGTGCGGGAGACGGTGCGTGGATCCTCACCGGCGCCGGGGCGTACGCCGGAGCGTGAACCCTCGAGGCTCGATCTGAAGTTTATCCAGGACCAGATCAACTAGGCGCCACTGCTAAGCGGCACCTGTCAGCGTTCCCCGCCGGCGGGGAATCCAGATCATCACCGTGAAGACCGTGAATGCGAACACACCGGCACAGCCCATGACCGTGGCCAGAAGATGGGTCGGGTCGAATGCAAAGACGCCGACGATGATCGAGAAGGCGCCCGCGGAGATGTACTGGGCGAGGCCAAGCAGCGAAGCGGCGGCACCGGCCATGCGCGGGAAGGGCGAGATGGCGCCGGCCTGAACGTTGGGCTGGGACAGGCCCATCCCCGCGAAGTAGATCACCGTCGGCACGATCACGGACCAGACCGTCACGAAACCCGACCAGATCAGGATGAAGATCAGCGCGCCCGCCAGCGCGGTGAAACCGGTGCCGATCAGGCACATGCGCTCGATCCCGACCCGGCGGACAATCCGGCTGCCGATGATCGCGCCGGACATGAACCCGATGGATGCGCCGCCGAAGGACAGGCCGTATTCGCGCTCGCTCATGCCCAGCTGGTCCACCAGCACGAAGGAAGAGCCGATCAGGTATGCGAACAGCCCGCCGAATGTGCCCATCACCGTCAGCAGGTATCCGGCATAGGTTCGGCTGGCCAGCATGGTCGCGAAGTTGTTGAGCATCGGGCCCAGCCGCGTCGCCGACGGGTCCGGCATACGGTTGGTCTCCGGCAGCAGGAAGATCACCAGCAGCATGGCAGTGGCCCCGAAACCGGTCAGCACCCAGAAATTGGCGCGCCAGTCGAGCCATTCCACTATGAACCCGCCGAGCACGGGGGCGACGACCGGGGCGATGGCCGTCACCGACATGACGACGGAGAACATGCGCGCGGCTTCTTCACGGGCGAACATGTCGCGGATGACCGCACGCGCGACCACCGGTGCGGCCGCCGCGCCGATGGCCTGGAACAGCCGGAAGACGATGAGCTCCTCGACATTGGTGGCGAGCGCGCAGGCGACGCTGGTCACCACATAGATGGCTGTGCCGAGCAGGATGGTCTTCTTGCGCCCGAACCGGTCGGAGAAGGGGCCGAAAAAAGTCTGGGAGAGTGCGAAGCCGACCATATAGACGCTCAGCGTAAGCTGCATCGCCTCCGCATCGGTCATCAGATCGGCGGTCATCACCGGCAGTGCCGGCAGGTAGAGGTCGATGGTCATCGGCGCGAAGGAGACCAGCAGTCCCAGCAGCAGGGTCATGACAAGCCTGTTGGGCGCACCCGTCGGCCAGCCGGGCTGATCGTCTGTTGCGCTCACGACCGTTTGTCCGGACGAGGGATAGGGTACGAGATTTTGCGGGCGCCGCCGTCAGAACGGACCATTCGGAATGTCCGGTGTGGGAGAATACGTGAGGCGACCACCATACCGGCCCGGCGCGGGCCGTGAAACGCCGTTTCATGCCGTGTGGTCATGCCTGACCGGCGTGCACCGCTTTGCTTTGTGACCGTCACAAGATAAGACTGGCCGGGCCCGCAGCATGCGGGCCGGGGGAGGGTTCGAATATGCGAGATACGCCGGCCACAGGCGGCAGCATTCGCTGGCTGCCGCTGGTCATGTTGCTCGGCCTGGGGGCACTGTGGGGTGGCAATCCCTCGTTCTCGAAGGCGCTCGTCAATGGCGGGCTCTCGCCCGGGGCCGTGGTGTTCTGGCAGTCCTTCATCGCGGGTCTGCTGCTGCTGGCGGTTTGCGCCATGCGCGGAATCCGCCTGCCGCTGACCCGGCGCGCCGTTGTCTATTACCTGGTGATCGGGCTGGTCGGCATCGACATATCCTATATGACGCTGGTGTACGTGATCCGTCATGTCCCGGTGGGCTTCGCGTCGGTGGTGATCCTGATGTCGCCGGTGCTGACCTATGTCTTCGCGGTTCTCATCCGCCTGGAGCGGGTCAACCCCAAGCGGGCCGCGGGCATCCTGCTGGGGTTCATCGGTGCGGGCTTCCTGGTCTTCCCGCAGGGCAGCCTGCCGTCGCCGGACCTTCTTCCAATCGCCTTGTTGACGTTCGTCATTCCCGCAGGCTACGCCACCGCGAACATCTATTCCGAATGGGGACGCCCGCAGGGCGCGGACAACGTGGCGCTGGCCACCGGTACCATGTTCGCCGCCGCGCTGGGAGCGCTCGCCGTCTCCCTGATCGACGGGACGTTCCACCCTGTCTGGGAAGGGTTGGGCCAGCGCGAACTGATCCTGTTCGGCTATGCGCTGTCCTCGGCGGTGGCATTCCTGATGTTCTACAAGATCGTCGAAAGCGCAGGCGCGGTCTATCTCGGCCAGGTCGGATATCTGGTGACTCTGTTCGGCGTGGGATGGGGGGTGCTGTTGTTCGGCGAAAGCACGACCGTCTGGCTGTGGGTTGCGGTTGCCATCGTCGGTGCGGGCGTGGCGCTGGTGAATCTGGGCAAGCGCAAGTCCGCCGCCCCTGGGCCTGAAAACCATTGAGTAAACGATGAACGCCGCCGCGCCGCAGGGTCGTGCGACCCATCCGCTTTTACCGATCGCGCTGCTCGTGATCCTTGGCGCGCTGTGGAGCCTTGCCCCGTCGGCAGGGAAATACGCGGTGACACACGGCGTCCCGCCTATCGGCATGGTGTTCTGGCAGACCTTCATCGCCGGGACCACGCTACTGATGATCTGCCTGATCTGGAAAATACCCATCGGGCTCGACCGCAAGCACCTGCGCTATTACGCCGTGATGGGCTCGGTCGGGATCGCTCTTCCCAATTCCAACATGGCCTTTGTGATGCGCGATTTGCCGGCTGGGCTTATGTCGGTCCTGATCGTGACTGCACCACTGATCACCTACCTCATCGCCCTGTCGGTGCGGATGGAGCATTTTCGGCCCATGCGGGCCGCCGGTGTTCTTCTGGGACTGGCCGGTGTCGGCGTTCTTGTGTTGCCGAACGGGAGCCTTCCTTCACCCGAAATGCTGCCGATCGCCTTGCTGGCCATCGTCACCCCCACGCTCTGGGCGGCGTGCAATGTTTTCGCTGAGGCCGGGCGGCCCGCAAAGACGAACAATATCGCGCTGGCCATGGGGACGATGTACGTCGCGGCTGCAACGACCTTCGCGATGACGATGGCAACGGGAACATTTCACCCGATCTGGGACGGATTCGGGTCGGAAGATGCGGTCATCGTGGGGTTCGGACTGGTCACCGTGGCAACCTTCGTTTTGTTCTACACGGTGGTTTCGCTCGCGGGCGCGGTCTATCTGGCGCAGGTCGGCTATATCACCGTCATCACGGGCGTCGGCTGGGGTGTGCTGTTCTTCGGCGAACGCCCCTCCGTCTGGCTATGGCTTGCGGTGGTTCTGGTGTTCGGCGGGGTTGCACTGGTCAATTTCTCGCGTGGCCGGGCGGCGGCACACGTACCGAAGGATTGATTGCTCCATTTCTGCAAGGAAGCGTCCCGCAATTCCCGCTTCCCCCGGGCGGCACGGGATGAGAGTTTCGTGCGTGAAACCGGGTTCCTGATATTTCCATGTTTTCCCTTCCGAAGGGTCTGACCGGCGCGCGCTGGTGGCCCCATTTTCTGCTCACCGGCGCGATGTTCCTGTTCGCCAGCGACGTGATCGTCGGCCGGCTCGCGGCGGATCTGGACATTCCGCCGCTGGGCCTCGCCTTCTGGCGGACCGCCGGCGCGGCGGCCATCCTGACGCCCTTCGTCGGACGCGAGCTGATCCTGCAGCGCCATGAACTGTGGCGATGCCGGGGCGTCCTTGTCGTGCTCGGCCTGACGATTTCCGTGATCGGCTCTGCCGCGGTCTATTCCGGCCTCGCCCGAACGACCGCGCTGAACGGGGGTGTCGTGACGACGGCGCAGGCGGCCATCACGGTCATGTTGGGCTGGCTGCTGTTCCGCGACCGGATCGGCTGGCGCGCCGCGGCCGGGCTCGTGGTCGCGGCGATCGGCGTGCTGGCCATTCTATGCCGCGGTGAGGTTGCCACACTGTCGGCGTTCGAGCCGCAGCTGGGCGACCTGCTGGTGCTGATCGGCGTGACCGGGTATGCGCTGTATGTCGTCATCCTGCGCCGCGCGCCGCATATTTCGCTCTTCGCATTGTTGTGCGTCACGTCATGGCTGGGCGCGCTGTTCAATGCACCGCTCTATGGCTGGGAGACGGTGACCGATCGGGCCTTCGCCTACACACCGGAGACGCTGGCGGTGATCGTCTGGATCTCGTTGTTTGTGTCTATCGGCGCGATCGGCGGCATCAGCGCGGGCGCGATGCGGGTCGGCGCGCAGGTGACGGGCGCCTACTCCTATGTGCGCACGGTCTTCGTCGCCGCGCTGGCGGTGGCGGTGCTCGGTGAGGCAATCGCGCCGTTTCACCTCGCGGGCGCGGCACTCATCATTGTCGGCGTCCTGCTGGTGAACCTGCGCCGGGGGGCTGTGAAACCGGACTAGGCAGCGAGTTCGAAATTCGCAGCGGCCAGGCGATCGCTGGCCGTTGCGAGTGCCTCCGCGCTGGCGGGCAGGAAAGGCGGGCGGACATTTGTCATGCCCGGATCGTTGTGCTCGCGCGCCAGATACGCCTTCATCACCGGGATGGCCGGGAGGTCCTTGAAACCCATCCGCAACTCGGTCAGGTGAGCCTGCAGCTCATCGGCCTGGTCGCTCTGCCAGTTTGCGTACACCGCCTGGGCCTGGGGTGAATTGACGTTGACGGTGGCCGAGATGCAGCCCACCCCGCCGAGACGGAGCGCGGCGAGCAGGAACTCCTCCGAGCCCGGGAACAGGCGAAAACCGCGGAACTCCTTGAGCGTACGTTCCATCCGCGGCCAGTCGCCGGACGAATCCTTCGAGCCGACGACGGTGTCGGGATAAGCCTCGATCAGACGGCCGATCAGCGTCAGCGGCAACTCGAAGCCGACCTGCTGCGGGAAATTGTAGAGGTAGATCTTCAGCTTCGTGTCACCGACGCGCTGGATCACCTCCGAATAGGCGGCGAACAGGCCGTCTTCGCTGGGGCCCTTGTAGTAGAAGGGCGGCAGCATCAGTACGGCGCCGGCGCCGTTGCCCAGCGCGTGCTTCGTCAGCGCGACCGTGTCGGGGATGGCCGTGGTGCCGGTGCCCGCGATGAGCTGCGCACCTGCGATCCCGGCGTCGGCCAGCGCGTCGAGCAGCGCGAAGCGCTCTCTCATGCCCAGCGAGTTGGCCTCACCCGTGGTGCCCAGCGGCGCGACGCCGTCGCAGCCATTGGCCAGCAGCCATTTGTTGTGGGCCACCGCGCGGCCGAGATCGACCTCGAGGTCTGCGGTCATGGGCGTCAGCGAGGCGGCGAAAACGCCCGCGGGCTGGGTGTCGGCGGTCATGGAATTCTCCCGAAGTATGTCGCGACTGTTTTAGCCTGCCCGTGCTGTGCGTGCACTACTTGCGGTGCCTGGAACTGTCCGGGAATCCGAGCGGCGGAATCCCGCTCTCGATCCGGCGGTTCAGTTCGGCGACGACATGGTCCTCCAGGTCATCGACCGTGTCCTCGTTGACGGCCTTGCCACGCACCGACGCGCCGGATGTGTGGACTGTCTCGGGATCGCCGGACACCAGCGGGTGCCAGTCGAATAACGGTCTTCCTTCGGCCAGCAGCCGGTAGGCACAGGTTTCCGGCATCCAGCGCAGCTCGCGGATGTTGCTGGGTGTGACCTTCACACAGTCCGGCACGTTTCGCCGCCGGTTGACGTAGTCGGAGCACTTGCAGGTGTCATGGTCGAGGTAGCGGCAGGCCACGTCCGTCAGCGCGTATTCGCCGGTGTCCGCGTCCTCCAGCTTGAACAGGCAGCACTGTCCGCAACCGTCGCACAGGGATTCCCACTGGGCGTCGGTCATCTCTTCCAGTGGTGTGGTTTCCCAGAAACGGGTCTTGTCGGTCATGTGGCAGCTTCCCCGGTGGCCCGGCTGTCGATCAGGTGGATGAAGGAGCCCGCCACGCGTCCCAGCGAAATCCCGGCCGGGCCGAGCTCGTCGCCGCGCGCGTTACGCGCCGTGAACAGGGGCGAGGCATTGTCCTCGGCGGTGACGGTCGCGTAGTGGAACTCATGCCCCCGGAAGGCCGTGCCCGCCGGGCCGAGGGGCGAGTCCGTACGGGTCGAGACCTCGCGGTAGCCGAGGTGCAGGCGGCGTTCGGCGAAGCTTGTCTCCAGCGGCAGCAGGCCGGTCATCTCGTGCCGCGCACCATCCGCGTCTGCCAGGCCGCGCCCCAGCACCATGTAGCCGCCGCATTCACCGAAGATGGCCGCGCCGCGCGCGGCGGCGTCGCGGAGACCTGTGCGGAACCTGTCCGCGTTCGCCAGTCTTGTGCCGTGCAGCTCCGGATAGCCGCCGGGCAGATAGACCGCGTCCGCATCGGGTGCGGGGGCCTCATCGGCGAGGGGCGAGAAAAAGGACAACGCGCTGCCCGCCGCCCGCCAGTCCGTCAGCAGGCTGTCGTAGATGAAGGCGAAGGCCTCGTCGCGTGCGACGGCGATGCGCTGTCCCAAGGGCGCGACCGCACAGCCGGGATGGACGCCATCGGCGATGTGCGCGGGTGCGCGCGCCAGCGCCGTGAGCGCATCCAGATCGATATGCTCGCGCAGAACGGCGGCCGCGCCGTCGATGAAAGTCTCCAGCGCCCGGTGTTCGCCTGCCTGGACCAGACCCAGATGGCGTTCGGGCAGGTCGAGGCGCGCGTCGTGTGGCACCGCACCCAGCCGCGTGATGTCCGGACAGGCCGCGGCGAGCGCGTCGTCGAGGACCTGCGCATGGCTCTGGCTGCCCACGCGGTTGAAGATCACACCCGCGACGTTCACGTCGTCCCGGTGGCGCGCGAAGCCGCTGACCAGCGCCGCGACGCTGGCGGCCTGTTTCGCGGCGTCTATGACCAGGATCACCGGGCAGCCGGTCAGAGCGGCGAGGTCGGCGGTCGAGCCAGCGTCGGGTCGGCCGGGCAGGTTCGCGCCGTCGAACAGGCCCATCACACCCTCGACCAGCACCAGTTCGGCACCGTCAGCCGTGGCGGCAATATAGCGCGCGAGTGTTTCAGGCCGCATGGCCCAGCTGTCGAGGTTTGCGGTGCTGCGCCCGGTCGCTGCGGTGTGGAAGGCCGAATCGATATAGTCCGGACCCGCCTTGGCGCTGGCAACGCGTGTGCCGCGCGCGCGCAGGGCGCGCAGCAGAGCGAGCGTGACAACGGTCTTGCCGCTGCCCGAGGACGGCGCGGCGAGGACGAGGCCGGGCGGCGCGGTCATGACGACAGCAGTGCGACGATCCCGGCGGCCATCACGGGCCAGGCGACAACGGGGCTGGCAAAGGCGCGCAACTGGCGCTGCGCCGGAACGACTCCGAACACGTGCAGCAGCCCAGCGATCACGCCCAGCGCGATGATCGCGGCGGTCATCTTCTCCGGCAGGCCGAGTGCGCGCCCGGTGAGCGTGGTGAAGCCGAAGATGGCGATGGCAGACGCCACGATCAGGCCCGCGGTGATGGCGCGTGGCAGCATCGCAGGTGTGTCGGGGTTGTCCCCCGTTTGGTTCCGGTCAGCCGGCATCACGGACCCCGTTCTGGCCGAGCGGGTCGGGGTCGAGGGTTTTGCCCTCCAGCGCGCCCAGCCAGTCCAGCCCGCCGCGCAGACGCACGACCTCGCCCACCACAAACAGAGCCGGGGGCGACACGGCGGTCGCCGCTTCTGGTGCGTCCGACAGGCGGCATTCGATGATGTTCTGGCGCTCGGTGGTGGCGTCTGCGATCAGCGCCGCGGGCGTATCGGCCGACAGTCCTGCGGACAGGAGCCGCGTGACGATGTCGTCGATATGCTTGAGCGCCATATAGAAGACCAGCACCTGCGCGCCGCTTGCCAGTGCGCGCCAGTCCAGGTCGCTCGGCACCTGGCCCGACAGGTTGTGCCCGGTCACAAAGGTGACGGCGGTCGCGGTCGCGCGGTGGGTCATGGGGATTCCGGCATAGGCCATGCCGCCGATGGCCGCCGTGATTCCGGGCACCACCCGGAAGGGAATCCCCGCATCGACAAGGGTCAGCGCCTCTTCACCGCCGCGTCCGAACAGGAACGGGTCGCCGCCCTTCAGGCGCAGCACCTTGCGACCCTCACGCGCTAGGGCGACGAGGCGGGCGGAGATGTCCGGCTGCTTCGGAGACGGCTTGCCGCCGCGCTTGCCGGCGTAGATAAGTTCTGTGCTGGGTGCCGCCAGCGACAGGATGCGCGTGTCCACCAGCGCGTCGTGCACCACGGTGTCGGCCTTGCGCAGCGCATGCAGGGCCGCAATGGTGAGCAGGGCCGGGTCACCGGGGCCGGCACCGACCAGCCACACCCATCCCGGCTCAAAATTGGGTAGCGCGAGTTCGTCCAGATTCATGGTTCGAAGCTAGAACATGATCCGGCAAGATGGAACCATGGCCGACGCACAGCAGATGAGCGATGAACAGGACACCGGCACTCAGCGCGGCGGCGCGGGTTTGCGGCGTGGCTGGACCACGGGTGCGTGTGCGACGGCTGCAGCGAAAGCCGCGTTCGAGGCGCTGCTGGGCGGGACGTTCCCCGATCCGGTGACGATCCGCCTGCCGCGCGGGCTGCGGGCGGATTTCACCCTCGCGGAGCAGGATCTGGCCGGTGACAGCGCGACGGCGGCAGTCATCAAGGATGCGGGCGACGATCCCGATGTGACACATGGTGCGCGCATCCGCTGCACGGTCACGCGGGCACCGGCGGGCTCGGGCGTGCGCTTCGCCGCCGGAGAAGGGGTAGGCACTGTCACCCTGCCGGGACTGCCGATCCCGCCGGGCGAACCCGCGATCAATCCCCGCCCGCGCGAGATGATCAAGGAGGCGTTGCGTGAGGTGGCGGGCGAATACGGTGCACCGGCCGATGTGTGCGTGACGGTCGCTATCCCCGGTGGTGAGACGCTGGCGGTCAAGACCGCCAACCCGCGTCTCGGGATCGTCGGCGGGCTGAGCGTGCTGGGTACCACCGGCGTGGTCATCCCCTATTCCTGTGCGTCCTGGGTCCATTCGATCCATCGCGCCGTCGATGTGGCGCGCGCCACGGGGGTGGACCACATCGCCGGGGCGACCGGCCGGACATCCGAGGCGACGGTCGCGGAATTCCACGGGCTCGGTGAGCGCGCCCTGATCGACATGGGCGACTTCGCGGGCGCGTTGCTGAAATATGTCCGCGCGCATCCGCTCCCCCGCCTGACCGTCGCGGGCGGGTTCGGCAAGTTATCGAAACTGGCCGAGGGAGAGATGGACCTTCATTCCAGCCGCTCGTCGGTGGATCTCGCGGCGCTGGCCACGCGGCTGGAGAGGGCCGGCGGCGCACCCGCCGACGTGGAAGCCGCGCGGGCGGCTGCCTCGGCAGGTGCGGTTCTGCAGATTGCCGCGGCTGCCGGGCTGGACTCGGCGCTATCACAGGATATTGCGCGGTCCGCGCGTGAAGTGTGCCGCGCCGCGCTGGCCGGGGCTTCGGATGTCGATGTCCTGGTGGTGACCCGTGACGGACGGGTTCTGGCCCATGCCGATGCCTGATCGCGCCGCGCGCAACCCGAGGGTGTTGATCCTCGGTGGTACGGCAGAGGCCGCGGCGTTGGCCGAAGCACTGACGGTGCGCTGCCCAATGTTGCGGGTGGTGACCTCGCTGGCAGGACGAACCGAGGCGCCGGCGGAACTGTCCGGCGTGGTGCGGGTCGGCGGGTTCGGCGGGACGGCGGGACTGACGGACTATCTCACCGCTGAAGGCTTCGACGCGCTGATCGACGCGACCCATCCGTTTGCCGCGCAGATCTCCGCCAATGCGCGCCAGGCGGCGGAACAGGCCGGGGTGCCCCGGTTGCGGGTGGTCCGCCCGCCCTGGGAGGCGGTGGCGGGCGATAACTGGCACATGGTCGCGAACCTTGGCGAGGCGGCATCTGTCTTGCCGCGCTTCGGACGGCGCGCGTTCCTGACGGTGGGCCGCCGGGATCTCGACGCGTTCGCCGCCTGCGCGGATGTGTGGTTTCTCGTGCGCCTCGTCGATATGCCGGACGAACCCCTGCCGCTGCCCGACTGCCGGGTGATCGCCGCTCGCGGGCCGTTCACGGAGGCGGAGGAGGCCGAACTCCTCGCACGCCATGAAATCGACGCACTTGTCTGCAAGGCATCGGGCGGTGCCATGACATACGCCAAGCTGGCCGCGGCACGGGCGCGGGGCATTCCGGTGGTGATGGTGTCGCGCCCGGCGGATGTGCCCGGGGACCGGGTGGAAAACGTTGACTTGGCGGTGGAATGGCTCTTGGATTTGTTCAAGGATCAGGCCTTGAACGAGGCGCCCGAACGGCGGATGAGATGAAGATTTTCCGGTACCTGTCGATCACCCTCCTGGCGCTGGCCGCCCTGTGGGCAAACCCGGCTGCCGCGCAGATCAATGTGTTTGGCGAAGACCCGCTGCTTGTCGCGGTCTATGAGAACAAGGTCGATGACGTGCGCGCGCTGATCGTTCGCCAGCACCCGCTGGCGCGCACCGACGGAGACGGGCGCACGCCCCTGATCTGGGGGGCGATCCAGGGAAGCTACGAATCGCTGGACCTCATTCTGGAAGCGGGCGCACGTACGAACCTAGTCGATAAGGTCGGCAATAGCGCGCTCTACCATGCGGCCGAGAACGGCCATGTGGAAGTGGTGGAACTCCTGATCGAGCATGCTGCCCCTGTCGGGCAGGAGAACCGGGACGGCCGGACCCCGCTCATGGCGGCGGCCCGGCAGGGCCATGCCGAGATTGTCCGGATTCTCTTGAAAAACGGCGCTTCGGTGGACGGCACGGATTTTACCGGCCGGACTGTGATGGACATCGCGCGCGACGGACGCTCGCGCGAGGTCCTTCGTATCCTGCAGAAAGCCGGCGCGCGCTAGCGGCTGCCCTGTCCGCGCGTACGATCGCGCGGGCGCAGAACATGATGGTGGGTCGCGTCGTACAGCTTGCTGTCCTCGAACGCCGCCGCGTCGCCCAGAACCGGCCCCACAAGAATCAGCGCCGTGCGGGTGATGCCCGCCTCTTTCACCTTGTCCCGGATGTCGGCCAGCGTGCCACGCAGGATCAGTTCGTCCGGCCAGCTCACGCGGTAGGCAACAGCCACCGGGCAATCTTCGCCGTAATGGGGCGCCAGATCGCGCACGACCCGCGCCATGTTGTTGACCGACAGATGGACCGCCAGCGTCGCGCGCGAGCGGGCCAGCTCGGCGAGTTCCTCGCCCGGCGGCATGTCGGACGCACGCACCGAGGTGCGGGTCAGGATCACCGTCTGGCTGATGCCCGGCAGGGTGAACTCCCGCTTCAGCGCGGCGGATGCGGCGGCGAAGGCGGGTACGCCCGGCACGATCTCATAGGGAATTTCGAGAAGGTCGAGGCGGCGCATCTGTTCGCCGATCGCGCCATAGAGCGACGGGTCGCCCGAATGGACCCGCGCCACGTCCTGGCCCAGCGCGTGGGCGGCGGCCATGTGGCCCATGATCTGGTCCAGATGAAGCGGCGCGGTGTCGATGATCTTCGCATCCGCCGGGGCGTGGGCGAGCACTTCTTCGGGAACGAGCGAGCCCGCATAGAGGCATACGGGGCAGCGCGCGATCACGTCGCGCCCGCGCAGGGTGATCAGGTCGGGTGCGCCCGGGCCGGCGCCGATGAAATAGACGGTCATGGCACCGTCTTACTCTTCGTGCGGGCACGATGGTAGGGTGGCGCGGGACATGGATGCGATTGGCGCGCGGAGCGCGGGCAATGCGGAGTACATTTTTTCTTCTGATAACACTGGGCGCGGTGGCGCTGGCGGGCTGTACCTCGGGCCGCGAGGTCGAAACCGTGAGCGGCGCAAAGGCATATCTGTCCGATCCGGTCGCGGTGGATATCGTCGAGGCCCGCTTCAACGTCCCCTATCTGCTGCCCCAGGTGGACAGCGTGCAGCAGACGCTGCGCGACAACGGCACCGTTGTGCAGGAGACCTACTATGCGGGCGATGCGCGCGTGGCGGTGGTCGAACATGTCTTCGATGCCTGGTTCAACCAGGTCTCGATCGACAGCGCCCATGACGAGGCGGCGTTCCGTATCTTTCTAGAACGTACGCCGATGCAGGCGCATGTTCCGGTCGTGACGGAAATGCAGGGCCGTGAGACGGTGGGATATGTCGCCCAGGACGGCGACTGCGTCGCCTTCCGTTTCCTGAAACGGATCAAGGGCTCGACGGGCTACAACAACGACACCCGCGACCCCGACACCTTCGTGGCCGGCTATACCTGCGATGCGGACGGGATACGTTTCGTCGAACTGTTCGGGTTCATGAGCCCGGAGAATCGCGCCCAGGTGGACCGGCGCAACAGCATCTAGAGATCAGCCCGCTTTCCTGCCGGACAGCTTCTTCTCGTAACCGCGCGGTGTGTAGGTCCAGGCGCGCCCGTCATGCATCAGCGCACGGGACTGGGCATTCCCGATAATCAGGACTGTCAGCATGTCGATGGTCTCGACGCGCAAATTCGACAGGGCGACGATCTCCACGCTCTCGCCTTCGCGTGCCAGGTTGCGGGCCACGACAACGGGCGTGTCCGCCGGGCGGTGACGCAGCAGCGTGTCGCGCGCTGTCTCGATCTGGCGGCGGCGGGTCTTGCTCGCGGGGTTGTAGAGCGCGACGACGAAGTCCGCCTCGGCGGCAGCCCACAGACGCGCATCGATGGTCTCGCGCGGGGTCAGCAGGTCCGACAGGGAAATCGCGCAGAAGTCATGGCCCAGCGGCGCACCGGCGCGTGCTGCGGCGAGCTGCATCGCCGACACGCCCGGATGCACGTCGATGGCGATGCGCTGCCAGCGCGGGTTGTCCGCGCGGTCGAGGAGTTCGAAGACCAGCGCGGCCATGGCGAACACGCCGGGATCGCCGGACGAGACCAGCGCCACATCGCGGCCTCCGGCGGCGAGGTCGAGCGCATGGCGGCAGCGGTCTTCTTCCGCGCCCAGGTTGAAATCATGGCGGGTCTTGCCGGCTGCGGCAGGACCGAGAAGGTCGAGATAGGGCCCGTAACCCACGAGATCCGATGCCGCGGCGACGGCGGCGTCAGTGGCGGGAATCCGGTGTGCCCGGTCGCCCGGCCCGGTGCCGACGATGGACAGGCGGCCGCGCGCCATGCCGACGGCCTGCGGGTCGATGTTCGGCCCCCGTGCAACGGCGCAGGTTGCGCGAGCGGATTTCTGCTTGGGAACAATGAGGTCTCCGCCGGGACCGGCAGCGGCCAGGGCGGCCGCTTCAGCAACACCGTGCGCGCCGACCTCGCGGAAGACGATGTCGGAGGGGTTCGCTAGCCGGG
>Ga0255776_10002109_pt1 | contig 22491 bp, 21 predicted proteins | sample 071ome_19_FD_179974 | JGI IMG/M metagenome (GOLD analysis project Ga0255776, IMG submission 179974) | Coastal salt marsh microbial communities from the Groves Creek Marsh, Skidaway Island, Georgia - 071413AT metaG (version 2) | ecosystem: Environmental > Aquatic > Marine > Intertidal zone >... | reverse complement strand
CTGGCCAGGAATTTTCTTCGTTTCATGATTTTTACCTTGCGTGTTCGGTTCTTGTGCCCGCAGCCGGGGCTTGGTGCTATAGTGGAAAGGTTAATGGATAGCGGCCAAGCCCGCCACTGGACACAAAATGAGCGCCGGGGAACAGGAAAACCTCGCACAAAAACTGGCTGGATTGCGCGAAGAGCATAGGGACCTGGACGAGGCCATCCAGCGCATGACAGAAGAGCCTTGGGTGGACCAGTTACGGCTGAGACGCCTGAAGAAGAGAAAGCTCAAACTCAAGGATTGGATCTCGCGCTTGGAGTCCAACCTGATACCTGATCTCGACGCCTGATCAGATCACCTCGGCATGCTGTGGCGCCGTGCGCATGATGCCGTGCCGAATTTCCTTCGAGAGAATCAGTTTTGCGTCGGTGCCCAACTGCTCCAGCCGCTGATCGAACTCCAGCGTGCCGGACCCGTTGCTGGTGAGGTAGCCCCTTTCGCGCAGCGTCGAGATGAACTGTTTGAACAGTGAGCGATCAGAAAATTCCGGGGCATCGAATTCCTGCAGCTGGGAAATTCTCTGGGCGGTGAGCATGCACAGCTTCTCCAGCTGGCCCCTGTTCAAAACGCCTGAGCCGTTTTTGTGCAATATCGCGATCGTGATGAAGTAGCGCTCGAGTGTTTGCAGAATGACCTGCGCGAGCATGCCCAGCTGGCTTGCCGCTTCGCTGCCGCCCTCTGCGCGAGAGAGCGTCAACCCATCATCGCTGGTTTCCAGCAGTCCGGCATCCACCAGCTGTTCAACGCCGGTTTGCAGCACCGCTGGAAGCGCCTCTTCAGCCCAAGGCAGGAAATACTCGATCCGCAAAAAAGCGTATACCTCGGTGGCGATGCGCCTGAACTGTTCCATCGGACATTCGCGTTGGTTCAGCAGGCAGCAGGCGATCAGCGCGGGGATGGCCAGTAGATGGGTCACGTTGTTGCGGAAATAGGTCAGTCCTGGCGCGGAATCGGGCGTCAGGGCTAGAATATCGCCGAGTGGATGCTCGCGCTTCTCCAGCAGCCCCATCCTGAGGCCGAGTTCGACAATGGCGCCGCCGTCGTTGTCGGTGATGCTGATCGTCTCTGAGAAGGGGCCATCGAGCAGCAGCCGGCGGTACAGCGTCAATTGGGTGAGCAGGTCCTGCTCGTCCATGCGGTGCCTGGGCGCCGCGAGCATGGCGGTTGCCAGGAGGTTGACCGGGTTGATGTCCGCGCTGGCGTTGATGTGGCGCATGATGCGCTGGCCGAGCTCATCGATCACCGGGTTGAGCCAGGGTGGACGCCGCTCTGCATGGATGGTTTCCCGCCAGGCGCCATCACGCTCATCCAGCAGTTCATCCAGATAGATGGGTTGGCCAAAACTGATGTGCACATCCCCGTAGTCCCGCCTGAGTACCCCGAACACTTTGAGCAGATCCGAGAGCTTTTCGGTTCGCTTTTTTCGTCCGCTCAATTCGCGGGTGTAGGATTCGGCCTCGACCATCTGCTCATAGCCGATGTACACGGGTTGAAACATGATGGGCCGGACCGGTGAGGCCAGGTATCCCCGCACCGTCATGGCCAGCATCCCGCCGCGCGGTTGCAATAGGCGGCCTGTCCGGCTGCGGGTGCCCTCCACGAAGTACTCGATGGATACGCCCTTGCTCAGGATGGAGCGCAGATATTCATTGAAAACGGCTGCGTACAGCTTCAATGAACGGAAGGTTCGGCGCAGATAAAACGCGCCCCCGCCACGGATCAGCTTGCCAATGACCGGCAAATTCAGATTGACCCCCGCCGCGATATGCGGCGGGACAAACCCGCGCTCGTAAAGCACAAAGGACACGAGCAGGTAGTCCATGTGGCTGCGATGACAGGGCACGTAGATGATCTCGTGATCGAGGGCCGACTGGGTGAATCGCTCGAAATGCTCTACCTGGATGCCCCGGTATACCTTGTTCAGAAACCACCGGAGCATGAAAAAGGCCACGCGTACAAAGCGATAAGAATAATCCGCGGCAATTTCAAGCGCGTATTTCCTTGCCAGCCGTTCTGTTTTGTCCAAAGGAACTTTATTTTTTCGGGAGTGCAGCTCTATGGCCTGCTGCACATCCGGCGCGTTCAATACCTGGTCAATCAGCGTCCGGCGATGAGAGAGGTCCGGGCCGATGGCGGCGGCGCGAACCCGCTGAAAGTGCGTTCGCAAGATGCGGGAGACTTTTCGCAGGCTGCGCTCCGTGTCCGGGCCCTCGGCGACGAGCTCACGAAGGGAAATGGGCCTGCTGAACTGGACCAGCGTGTCGCGTCCGTTGACAAAGGTGCTCAGAAGCCGACGGAAACGCCCCGCCACTTCCCAGTGCTCAGCAAACAGCGCCTTGGTAAATCCGGTGGATTTATCGGGCGCGCGACCGATGAAAATGGTGACCGGCACCAGTTGGATATCTTCCTCGGGGTGGGCATAACTGTATTCCACCAGTTGCCGGATCATGTCTGAGGACCTTCGGGGGGTCTGTCTCCTGATCAGGAGGCCCTTCATCCGGCGCAAAATGGCGTATGCGCGCGATTCCTCGATGTCCACACCCTGTATGGGCAAAAGAGGGCTGGGCTGGGCCAGCTCTTCGCAACAGCGGTCCAGGATCAGGACGGAGGACAGCGCATAGTTATTCATCACGTAGCAGACAGGGCCCTTGCGATCCGGGCCGGTGTTGCCTGAAGAGTCCGGAAGCACTTTCGCACGAACCCATAGATGCAGGATGCCGCGCAAAAGCCGATGCCAGTGATTCCGTTTCGGGGTGCTGCGTCTCACCTTGGCGGGCTGATCATTCATTATCGGGCGCTGCTCGGCGTGTTTCGCTGGGGCGGGGCAGGATGCCACGCAATCCCGCCTGGCTCATGTTCGCAATCGGGCGATTACATTAGCACAGCGCAGCGGGCGAGCGGCAGATAAAAAAATCCGGGCTAGGCGCGTAGCCTGCCCGGTAATCCGGCGGAGCCGGAGAGGATCGGTTGGATAAAAAATCTGTATTTAGTCAATGCTATTATCAAGTTACGGGCGTATCGTAATGTAACTGATTAAGATTTGTCAACTGCTTGTTCAGGGACATGCCCCCCGATCGGGGCATGACGACGAGGATGGTCGTAGGATCAGGATGGAAGCGCTTGTAATATCTGCGCCTGGATAAGCTCTGCGGCTTCGCTGGGGCTCTTGGCGTCTCGTATCGGCCGGCCCACGACCAGGTAATCGGCGCCGTTTCGAATGGCCTGGCCGGGCGACACCACGCGCTCCTGGTCATCGTCATTCTCGACCGGTCGAATGCCGGGGCAGACGGTTACCAGTGCGTGATCGACGTCCTCGCGCAAGGCGGGTACCTCCAGCCCGGAGGACACCACGCCATCGCAACCGGCTGTTAACGCGCGCCGGGCCCTGGAAAGCACGAGCGCTCGAACGTCACACTGGAATCCGAGGTCCTGAAGATCTCCCTGATCGAGACTGGTCAGTGCGGTCACTGCCAGGATTTTCATCTCGCGCTTTTCCGCGGCGGCTGCCCTGAGCATGCCATCGTTGCCGTGCACGGTGCAGAAATCGATGTCGTGGTTGGCCAGCTGACGAACGGCCGCGGCGACGGTTGCCGGAATGTCGAACAGCTTGAGATCGGCAAACACCCGTTTTCCCCGCGACTTGAGTTCGGACAAAAGTTGGAAATACCCGCCCGACAGAAACATCTCCAGGCCCAGCTTGTAGAACGCTACGGAATCATCCAGCTGATCGATGAGTTCCAAAGCGGCTTTTGTGTCCGGCACATCGAGTGCAAATATCAGCCGTTCGCGGGGTGGAATATCTGTTTTTACCGGGTACATCAATCCGTCTCCTTGCCAAGTAGAAAGTCCAGAATCGCGGGCGCGATGTCGACAGCTGATTCCATGTGAAAGTGGTGGTGTCCCTCGACCCAGAGGTTATGGCAATCCGGTACGGTTTCCAAACGCCGTCGCGCGGCATCAGGGTCGATCCAGCGGACCAGGGGCCGCGCCGTCAGGCACAGGGTGGGCGCCTCGATGGCGGCGAGCAGCGCGAGCACCTGCTGCTCGGACATCAGCGATGGCGAGTGCCAGTTCAGGGCCGGGTCGGTGCGCCAGCGAAAGTGGTCCTGGAAGGATTCCAATGATCTCTCGCACAGTAACCGGGCGGACATATCCGACAGTTGAGAAACCGCTTGCCGCGCAGCCACCGCTGCCGCGACGTCCGGGAACTCGCGCAATTTCCGGGTTGCGTTGCGGACGGAATCGCGCGATTTCCGTAATCGCTCCAGCGCCTCTTCCGGTCGGGCCGATACCTGCCCCAGTCCGTCGAGCAGCACCAGTTTCCTGACGCGTTCGGGGGCTGCGGCCGCGAACATGCAGGCCACCCCGCCTCCCATGGAGTGACCCAGCAGGTGGCAGTCCGGCCAGCCCAGTTTGTCCAGCACGGCGTCCAGGTCCCAGAGGTTATCCATGAAATAGTATTTAGTGCCGCGTGGACGGTGCTGGGAATGGCCGTGTCCGGCGAGGTCCAGCGACACGAGGTCCAGCGGCTGCAGCTGTTGGGCCAGCGGAATGAAAGACGCCGCGTTGTCGAGCCAGCCATGCAGGCAAAGGGTGCGCGGGCCGGCCGAGTTGCGCCACTCAAGCGCCGCAAAGCGGCCTGATCGGGTGTTCAGTTGTCTTTCCCGGCCGAGGTCCATCAGTCGGATTCAAGGTTGGCATAGGCCAGCACCAGCCACTTGGGACCGGCATCAAAGAAATTCACCTGGACGCGAGCATGTTCCCCAGAACCCTCGAAAGTGACCACCGTGCCTTCCCCAAATTTCCGATGCCGAACCGTCTGGCCAAGCCGGAAGGGTTGCCCTGGCTCCCCGAGTCCACCGCCGCGGGAGGCCACGGCGGGCCGGGCGCTGACCCACGGGCTGCGTGTTCCCATGCGGGGACGAATTTCTTCTATCAGCTGCGCCGGGATCTCATCCAGAAAGCGGGAGGGCCGGCTGTGCGATTCGGAACCGAACATGCGCCTGACTTCCGCGTAGCTCAGGTACAGTAATTCGCGGGCCCGGGTCATGCCGACGTAACACAGTCTCCGCTCTTCCTCCAGGCGGCCGCCCGACTCCTGAACAGAGCGCTGGTGGGGAAACAGTCCGTCTTCCAAACCCACCATGAATACCAGTGGAAACTCCAGGCCTTTCGCAGAGTGGAGCGTCATCAATTGTACGCAGTCATCCCAGGCCTCACCCTGGGTCTCTCCAGCCTCCAGTGCTGCGTGGCTCAAAAACGACTGCATCGGGCTGAGGCCGGCTTCCTCATCCTCCGCGGTCAACACGAAGGACTCCGCGGCGTTGGTCAACTCGCGCAGGTTCTCGACCCGGGCTTCCATTTTCTCCCGCGGTTCTTTTTCGTAATGCCGAACCAGTTCGCTCTGCTCGATGACTCCCTCCACCTGGTTGCCCAGCGTCCAGTCTGACATGCGTTCCCGCATCGCGCTGATGAGTTCGAGGAAGGCGCTGACGGCATTTTTTGCGCGGCCGCTCAGCGTGTCCTGTTTAACGCACTCGATAGCGGCCTGCCAGAGGGGCAAGCCGGTTTCCCGCGCCTGCAGGCGCAACAGCGAAACCGTTTTCTGCCCGATGCCCCGGCTCGGGGTGTTGATGATCCGTTCGAAAGCGGCATCATCATTCGGGTTATGCAGCATGCGGAGATAAGCCAGGGCATCCCTGATCTCGGCGCGTTCGAAAAAGCGCAGTCCGCCATAGACCCGGTAGGGAATCGAGGCCTTCAGCAAATACTCCTCGAAAAGCCTTGATTGCGCCGTGGTCCGGTAAACGATGGCGGCCTGCTCTGCCCGGCGCCCCTCGCTCATCCAGCGCTCTATCCGCTCGACCACGAATCGCGCTTCTTCTTGTTCATTGAACGCCGCGTAGACCTGGATGGGTTGCCCTTCCTCGCCCGCGGTCCAGAGGTTTTTGCCCATGCGACCCTCATTGTTTGCAATGAGGGCATTGGCTGCCGCGAGGATGTTACCGGTGGATCTGTAGTTCTGTTCCAGCCTGACGGTCTGTACCCGAGGGAAATCGCGGACGAAAAACTCTACGTTTTCCACCCTGGCCCCGCGCCACCCATAGATCGACTGGTCGTCATCTCCAACCACGAACACCTGCCCGGTGTCGCCGGCCAGCATGCGGATCCAGGCATATTGAATGGTGTTGGTGTCCTGGAATTCGTCCACCAGCAGGTGGGTCAGCCGGCGGCGATAATGCCCCAGCAAGTCCGGTTGCTTAAGCCAGAGTTCGTGCGCGCGCAGCAGCAGTTCGGCAAAGTCGACCAGGCCCGTGCGTTCACAGTGAGACTGGTAGCGCTCGTACAGGTGCACCCAGGCTGCGGTCAGCGGGTGATCCATGTGCTCAATGGCCGGTGGCCGCTGACCCTCGTCTTTGCGGGCGTTGATGAACCACTGAGCCTGACGCGCGGGGAACTGGTTTTCGTCCAGTCCTTCCTCCCTGATCAGCCGCCTCAGCAATCGATGCTGGTCATCTGAATCGATGATCTGGAAATTTTCATCCAGCTCCGCTTCGCGCCAATGCATGCGTAGCATCCGGTGCGCGATGCTGTGGAACGTTCCGATCCAGAGCGGGCGGGTGGAAACCTGCAGCAGGTCCTGCGCGCGCTCGCGCATCTCCCCCGCCGCCTTGTTGGTGAAGGTGACCGCCAGGATGCTCAAGGGAGAGACATGACCCACCTGGATCAGCCAGGCGAGCCGATGTATCAGTACCCGGGTCTTTCCGCTGCCCGCGCCCGCCAGTACCAGCACGTGGTTGTCGTCCGCGGTAACGGCCTCGCGCTGGGCATCGTTCAATTCGTCTAGCAGGTGAGAGACGTCCATTGAGCGTCAGCGATTTTCCCTGGCCACGGCCCGATGGCCAATATCCTGGCGGAAATAAAGACCCTGCCAGCTGATCGCCCGGCAGGCCTGGTAGGCCTCGCTCTGCGCCGCCGCCACCGTGTCGCCCAGGGCGCAGACACACAGAACCCGGCCGCCGGAAGTCACGACCTGGCTAGCCTCCATCCCGGTGCCGGCATGAAACACTTTGACGTGATCAGGGAATGCGCTGTCCAGCCCGCAGATGGGGTGGCCCTTGTCGTAACTGCCCGGATAGCCGCCGGCCGCCAATACTACGCCCAGCGCTGCCCTGGAGTCCCATTCCGCCCGGGTCTCATGCAGCCGCCCGTCCAGGGCGGCCAGGCAAAGCTCGACCAGATCCGAGCGCAGCCGAAGCATGACAGGCTGGGTCTCCGGATCACCAAATCGCACATTAAACTCCAGCACCTGTGGTTCGCCATCAGCCCCGATCATCAGGCCCGCATAGAGGAAACCGGTGAAGGGCATGCCCTCCTGTGCCAGCCCCCTGATCGTGGGCAGGATAACCGTCTCCATCACGCGTTCATGCATGTCGGCATCCACCACGGGCGCGGGCGAATAAGCGCCCATGCCCCCGGTATTGGGCCCGGTGTCGCCATCGTGCGCGGCTTTGTGATCCTGGCTGCTGGCCAGGGGCAGGGCCGTTTTGCCATCGGCCATGACGATAAAACTGGCCTCCTCGCCGGTCAGGAACTCTTCGACCACCACGCGGTGCCCGGCGTCGCCAAAGGCATTTCCGGCCAGCATATCCCGCACCGCGGCTTCCGCCTCCTGCTCGGTTTGAGCGATGATGACGCCTTTGCCGGCCGCGAGGCCATCGGCCTTGACCACGATGGGTGCGCCGTGGGCGCGGATGAACGATATCGCGGGCTCGATTTCAGTGAACTGACCGTAGGCGGCTGTTGGAATGCCATGCCGTGACATGAAATCCTTGGCAAAGGCTTTTGACCCTTCCAGCTGAGCGGCGGCCGCGACCGGACCAAAACAGGGGAGGCCGGCGTCATTGAATCGATCGACGATGCCCGCTGCCAATGGGTTCTCGGGCCCGACAATGGTCAGGGCAATGCCCTGTTCCCGCGCAAAGTCGAGCAGCCCGTCTTGGTCACCTACGCCCAGCGGCACGTTTTCAATGCCGGGTTCCAGGGCGGTGCCCGCATTACCAGGGGCGACAAAAACCCGCGTGACGCGCGATGACAGTGAGACCTTCCATGCCAGGGCGTGTTCACGCCCTCCATTGCCGATGATAAGTACGTTCATAGCTCTCCGGGATGGGGCTTCGCCATGGGCCCCGTGTCAGCATCTTGCCCTTGATCGGCCATTGTAATGGCTCGGGCGAACTCATCGACCATAAGATCTGTTCGTCGGTCTGAGACCTCAGTGTCTGAAGTGCCGCATGCCGGTAAAGACCATCGCCATACCGTGCTCGTTTGCGGCCGCGATCACCTCGTCATCACGCATGGAGCCACCGGGCTCTATGATGCAGCCGATACCCGCTTTGGCTGCGGCATCGATGCTGTCACGAAACGGGAAGAACGCATCAGAGGCCATGGCGGCGCCTGCCAGGCTGAGTTTCGCCTCGGACGCCTTCCAGGCAGCGATCCTCGCTGAATCGACGCGGCTCATCTGCCCGGCGCCTACGCCCAGGGTGCGGCTGTCCTTCGCGTAGACGATGGCGTTGGACTTGACCATTCGCACCATGTTCCAGGCAAACAGGAGGTCTGCCCATTCGCGCGCGTCCGGCCCCCGCTGGGTCACGCAACGGCACTCTTCGCGTGTCACCATGCCCTGGTCATACTGCTGAACCAGCAGTCCGCCGGCAACGCGATGGTAACTGAGTCGATCCAGCGCGCCCGCCTGCGGTTGCCCTCGCAAGACCCTAACATTCGGCTTGCCCGCAAGAATCTCGAGGGCAGCGTCTTCGTACGATGGCGCGGCAATCACTTCCACGAACTGCTGCTCGATGATCGCACTGGCTGTCGCGGCATCCACCGGGGTATTGAACGCGATGATGCCGCCGAATGCCGACACCGGATCGGTTTCGAAGGCGCGTTTATAGGCTTCCGTGGCGGTGTCCGCCTGCGCGGCGCCGCAGGGATTGGCATGTTTCACGATGACGCATGCCGGCGCGCCCTCAAACTGATGTACGCATTCGACCGCGGCATCGGAATCCGAGATGTTGTTGTAGGACAGCGCCTTGCCCTGGAGTTGCTCGGCCCAGGAAGGCATGGCGCCATTGCTTCCGCCGGGCACAAAAAAGGCGGCCTGCTGATGAGGATTCTCCCCATAGCGCATCGTTTGCACGCGCTCGAACTGGGGCGTATGAATCATCGGCAGGTCATCTTCGCGCTCTTTACCCGGCTCGTGCCGGCTCAGGTAGCCGGACACCATGCCGTCGTAACGGGCGGTATGCGCGTAGGCGGCCACCGCCAGGCGGAAACGTGTCGACCCCCTGACCGCGCCGTCTTCCCGAATCTCCTCAAGAACCGACGAGTAGTCGGCGGGGTCGGTCACAACCGCGACGCGGGCGTGGTTCTTGGCCGCAGCGCGCACCATGGTCGGTCCGCCGATATCGATGTTTTCTATGGCTTCTTCCAGGGTGCAGTCGGGCCTGGCTGTGACTTGCGCGAAGGGATACAGGTTGACGACCACCAACTCCAGCGGTTCGATGCCATGCTGGCTCATCACCTCCGCGTCCTGCTCGCGCCCGAGGATGCCTCCGTGGATGGTGGGGTGCAGGGTCTTCACTCGGCCGTCCATGATTTCCGGAAAACCAGTATGTTCACTGACCTCGGTCACCTCGACGCCGTTATCGCCCAGCAGTCGGGCGGTGCCGCCGGTGCTCAGCAGGGTAAAGCCCAGGCCTTCGAGCGCCTGGGCAAACTCCAGCACTCCGGTTTTGTCGGAGACGCTGATCAGGGCCAGGCGTTTTTCAGGGTTGGCGGAACGGTTCATATTCAAATTCTCCGGCTAGCAGATTTTGAGATTCAGTGAATTTGGATGCGGCCCCAACAGCCCCGCCCGCGACCGGTTTTCACCTGAGCCGCGTAACAGCCGACTTTTTACCGGTTTGTATGCCATAGCGACGGATGCGTGCTCGCAGCGTGTTCCGGGTCATCCCAAGAATTCGCGCAGCGCGGGACTGGTTGCCACGGGTGTAGGACAGCACTTCTTCTATCAGGGGGGGCTCAACCTCGGCGAGCAGCTTCCGATGCACATGTTCCGGCTCAGTGTCGCCCATATCCATCAGAAATTGCCGTATGGTTTTTCGGACTTCTTCCCTCAACGAGGTGGTTTGCGATTTTTTCGCCATGAGGGTGTGGTGCTAGCGCGTCCGTTATCCGTGGATGAGCAACGTTAGCACACCGCTGATGCCGGCGCATCTGCGACAAGTCAATCAATGAAACTGAATTTCAAATCCGGTCGCTTCGTTGCCCGGATTGGCGAACTCCAGCAGCACCGGAACATGCACCCCGGGCCGCAACAGGTCGCCCCCGGCGCCACGGCCGGGCAGGTATTCCGTCACATTCAGCCGGCGGACCGCCACCGCTTTTCCATCCAGGTCCAACAAGGTGAGTTCGAGCAGAGGCCAGGATTGGGCGCGATCGGAGTGACTGACGAAAGTCGTGCTGAGAATCAACACGCCCGCGCGCGTTGGATGAGAGTGCAGGTCCCGGCTGATGACGTAGATCTGCGCCGGGTCGCCGAACGCCCTCTCCTCGGGCGGACTGACCCAGTTGAACTCCGTCATGACCGCGTCGAGCTGCGGTATCGAATGAAGCTCCGCTCTGAAGGTCCACGCCAGATTGGCCGCGGTGACCATGAGCATCACGAAGAAAGCGCCTTTCCACCAGCCGGAAGATGGCTCGGCAGAGGGGTGGTGGACATACGCTGGGCCGAAAGGTGCGCTCAGATCGGACGCGCTGCCCAGTACTGGCGGGCGGTATCGGGTACCCGCAGGTGGAGGCATGTCTTCCAGCGCCGGCCATTCATCGAACAGCTGCTCGAGCGCGTCGAATTTTTTACCGCAGCGCCCGCAACGTACCCTGCCGCGAGACTGGGCCAGCAGAGACGCGTTGACCACGTGGGAGGAGTCGCACTCAGGGCATCGGGTGTACACGGAAGGTCAGCCGGCTCGGGCCTGCCCGACGGGCGTCAGGCGCATCACCGGACACATCAGGAGCCGGTGCCGCTGACCGGCTCGGAAGGGTCGACAGCGCCAGGCGCTCCGCCTTCAAGGAGAAATCGATAACGCCTCAGTTCCGACTCGAACAAACCGCGAATCTGGCGCTCCCGCTTGTCGAGGTTGACTCGGGACTCCCGGCCTTGTGCCAGGCGAGCGCGCAGCTGGGCAATGTTCTGGCCGATCTCGGGATCTGCCGGCAAGCCGGAACGCTGCCGATCAGCGGCCTCACGGATTTGCCCCGTCAGTGAAGTCATGACGCTCAGCCGGCCCTGCTCGATGATGCGTGAGTCATATGCCAGGTTGTCGATCTCGACCTGCATCGCTTCCAGAATTTCCGTCTCAGACCGATACTTGAGCACCAGGAGGCGGTCCGCTCTCATTTGCCGCTCCCGTTGCGCGTCTTCGCCGTTGGCTTGCTCTTTTTCCTGCTCTATCTGCTCGGGTGTCCGTTCCGGGGCCGTGGGGTCATCGATGGTTTTGATGACGATGCCGTTGCGCAGGATCTGGTGGGGTCGGTTCGCATACTCTGGCGGCAGCGTGGTGTTGTAGTGCACTTTTCCTTCCTCGTCCACCCAGCGATAAACGAGGTTCACCTGGGCCAGAGCGGCAGGAATTGCGGCCAGGCTCACCAAGAGGGCCAGCAGTGATGGCCAGACCATTGATTTACGTGCAGCCATAGCGGTCACGATACCGCCGAATGGCGTCGATGTCGACATCCACGCCTGCTTCGTGCTCGAGAAAGTCGATCATGTCCTCGAGGCCCGCAATGGAGACGACCTCGATGCCGAATTGTTCGGTGACCTCCTGGGCCGCTGAAGCGCTGCCCTGGCCCCGCTCCTGCCGATCGAGCGCGATGGCGACGCCGGCGGGCGTGGCGCCCGCTTCATTGATCCAGCCCACCGATTCGCGCACGGAGGTTCCGGCGGAAATCACGTCATCCGTGATCAGAACCCGGCCCTGCAGCGGCGCGCCCACGAGCGAGCCGCCCTCACCGTGGCCCTTTGCCTCCTTGCGGTTGTAGGCATAGGGAACATTGCGCCCCGATTGTGAATGAATGGCGATGGCGATGGCGGCGGCCAGCGTGATGCCCTTGTAGGCAGGCCCAAAGAGCATGTCGTAATCGATGCCTGATGCCTCCAGCGCTGCCGCGTAACATTCGCCAAGCACGCGCAGCGACGCTCCGTCGTCAAAACCTCCCGCATTGAAAAAATACGGACTTTCGCGGCCCGACTTCAGGGTGAACCGGCCAAATTTCAGATTGCCTTTGGCCAGTGCCAGCTGGAAAAACCTGCTTTTGTATTCGCGCATGATGAAAATGATTTGCGTCTTTACGATGAGTATCGCCCTCCCCGCGGCTCGTTGCAACGCGGCAGTCATGACAACGCCCGCCCGGGCGGGTATGCTCAGCGCCCATGAGAATCATTAGCCTGAACGCCAACGGAATACGGGCAGCCGCCCGCAAGGGTTTTTTCGACTGGCTGTCTGAACAGGATGCTGACGTGGTCTGCATCCAGGAAACCAAAGCCCAGGTTCACCAGCTGACTGATCCGGTGTTTCACCCCGAGGGCTATCACTGCTACTACCATGACGCCCAGCGCCCGGGTTACAGCGGAACCGCGCTGTATTGCAGGATACAGCCGGACACCGTGCACCCTGGCATCGGGTGGGACGTGATGGATGTGGAAGGCCGCTGGCTGCGCGCTGATTTCGGTTCCCTGAGCGTCATTTCGCTGTATCTCCAGTCGGGGTCCTCAAAAGAGGAGCGGCAACAGATCAAGTTTCGCTCCATGGATTATCTGGAAGAGTATCTCAGAAGCCTGTCCGGAGACGGCCGCGATTACCTGATCTGCGGCGACTGGAATATTGCCCATCGCAAGATTGACCTGAAAAACTGGCGTGGCAACCAGAAAAACTCCGGCTTTCTACCCGAAGAGCGGGCCTGGATGAGCGAGCTTTTCGGCGATTGGGGCTGGGTGGACGCCTTTCGTTCCGTTGACCCCCGCGAGGAGCAGTACACCTGGTGGTCCAACCGCGGACGCGCCTGGGACAACAATACCGGTTGGCGTATTGATTACCAGGTGGCGACGCCGGGCGTCGGTAAGGCGGCCAGGTCCGCTTCGATTTACAAGGATCAGCGTTTTTCCGACCACGCCCCGCTGATCATGGATTACGATTTCGCCATCGAGCCCGGCGGTACTGCCGCTTGAATTCGCCCCGACGCCCGTGGCGGGAGATTCTGTTCACGCGCAGGATGCTGACCTGCGTCTTCCTCGGGTTCAGTTCCGGTATGCCCCTTTATGTGCTGGTCAGCCTGGTGCCAGCCTGGTTGCGCAGCAGCGACATTGACCTCGCCACCATCGGGCTGTTCGCCCTTGTGGGGCTGCCCTATACCTGGAAGTTTCTCTGGTCGCCGGTCATGGACCGCTACAAGCTTCCGTTTCTCGGCCGCAGGCGCGGCTGGGCTCTGCTGACCCAGTTGGGCCTGTTGTTCAGCATCGGGGCCCTTGGGCACTTGGACCCGGCCATGTCACTAAACCTGATCGTGGTGCTGGTGTTCCTCGTGGCGCTGTTCAGCGCCAGCCAGGACATTGTCATGGACGCCTATCGCCGTGAACTGCTGTCCGACGATGAACTCGGCACGGGTACCTCGATCTGGGTCAATGCCTACCGGATTTCCGGCCTGGTGCCGGGATCCCTGTCTTTGATCCTTTCGGATTTTATGCCCTGGACCGTTGTCTACTGGGTCACGGCCGCGTTCATGTGCGTGGGCATCGTCACCATCATGGTGATTTCAGAGGTCAGCGACGACCAACTCGCCCCGCATTCGCTGCGCGAGGCGGTGGTAAGCCCCTTCGCTGAATTTTTTTCGCGTGATGGCATTCGCGGCGGGCTGGCCATACTGGCGTTTCTCTTCCTGTACAAGTTGGGGGACAATATGGCCACGGCGCTGGCGACGCCTTTCTATATCGATATGGGGTATTCGCGGACCGAGATCGGGTCAGTGGCCAAGTTTGCCGGTTTGTGGGCCAGCATCGCCGGCGGGGTGCTGGGTGGCATTGTGATGCTGCGCGTCAGCATCAATCGCGCGCTCTGGCTGTTCGGCTTCGTTCAGCTGGCCACCATTTTCCCCTATGTCTGGCTCAGCCAGGCGGGGCACAACCTCGTCGGGCTGTTCGTGGTGGTCAGTGGTGAATACCTCGGGGTTGGGCTCGGTGCCATTGCGCTCACCGCCTACATGGCCCGTGAAACCAGCAAGGCCTTCACAGCGACCCAATTCGCTTTGTTCAGCAGCCTGATTGCCGTGCCGCGCACCATCGCCAACGCGTCGACGGGCTTTATCGTGGATGCGGTGGGGTGGACCGCGTTTTACCTCCTGTGTGCGCTGTTGGCTGTTCCAGGTATGTTGCTGTTGCTCAAGGTCGCACCCTGGAACAGCGAAACCCGGGGTCAGGCCCCAGGTGGTGCCCCCGGATAGTGTTCAGGGTTTTTGCCGGGCCTCGAAACCAAAGGGCAGCAGCGCCAGCCGGGTCATTTTGAGGTGCTGCGCGGCAAACGGCAGGCCGATAATGGTGATCGCGAAGATACCCGCCATGATCAGGTGGAAAATGGCCAGTTCGAGCCCGGGAAGAATGATCCAGATAATATTCATGATGACCGCCACGGCTCCGCCCGGCGGCGGCTTCTCACGAATCTCACGACCGAACGGCGCGGCGGCCAGCCCCGCCAACCGGAAACAGGCGACCCCGAAAGGGATACCGATGATAGTGATGCACAGTACCAGCGCGCCCAGCAGGTAGCCGAAAAACAGGACGAACCCGCCCAGCAAAAACCAGAGGACATTGAGCAGCGTGTTCATCTCATCGAGGCTCCGTTGGAACGGCTTCCATTCTGCCAGACGTCGCCCAGCAACACGGGTTTCGATGAACCTGTGATCGGGCCGGTATGCTGGGGCCTTTCGGCCAGACGCTCTCGCGCCAGCCACGCAAACAGCACGGCCTCCACCCAGTCCGGGTGCATGCCATGGTGGCGGGTGGACTCGACCTTGATCTCGGGCAGCAAGTCGGTGATCCGACCCATCAAATACAGATTGTGCACGCCACCGCCGCTCACCAGCAGCCGTTCCGTGCCGGAATCCGTCATGCTCAAGGCCACCGTTCTGGCGGTCAGTTCCGTGAGGGTTGCCTGAACGTCTTCCCCCGATGAGGGGTATTGCCTCAGGAAGGGGTCCAGCCAACCCGCGTTGAAGTACTCCAGCCCGGTGCTTTTGGGCGCCGGGCGGCTGAAATAGGGGTCGGCCATCATGGCATCCAGCATCCGCTGCTGGACCTGACCGCTTGCTGCCCATGCCCCTTCGTTGTCGTATTGGGGTCCTCTTTGACGCCGCACCCAGAGATCCATCAGGCAATTTGCCGGTCCGCAATCGTACCCAGAGACGCCGCCTTCCCGGGGCAGAAAGGTAAGGTTGGCGATGCCGCCCAGGTTCAGAACGGCCCGGTTCTCATCGGGGCAGTGGAACAACTGACGGTGTAGAAGCGGCGCCAGCGGTGCGCCTTGTCCGCCCGCGTCGAGATCAGCCTGGCGAAAGCGGCTGACAATGCGCACCCCGGTGCTGCGCAGCAACACGCCAGGATCGCCCAGTTGGATCGAGCGCGGCGGATCACCTTCCGGTTCGTGCCAGACGGTCTGTCCATGCGAGCCGATGGCCGCGATGTCTCTCAGCTCCACGCCTGCCTGGTCGGCGACCGTCCGGGCCGCGCGGGCGAAGTGCCGTCCGAGAAACTCGTCCATCATGCCGCCCTGTGCCCGTCCTGGGTCGGAGGGCGCCGCAAGCCATTCGTCGAGGTCTGTTTTGAGCGGCTCGGGGTAGGGAAGACACAACGCGTGCAGCAGGCGGGGCTGATCATCCTCGAACAACACCAGCGCCGCGTCGACGCCATCCCGGCTGGTTCCGGATATCAGACCAATGAAATAACCCGAGCTCACTCCGTGCTGGCGTACAGGGACGCGGATTCGAGCCGGTTCAGCTGGGCGAGATAAGGCGAGGCATGGGTCTCGAAGTGGGTGAGCGCGCCTTCCTCCAGGGGTTCCACGGCCGGCAGCGCCACGGTCCTGGGGTTGCGATGCTTGCCGCGCACCACGAATTCATAGTGCAGATGCGGGCCCTGGGCCAGTCCGGTCGCGCCGACGTAACCGATGACCTGGCCTTGCCGAACCCGCTGTCCTTTCTTGACGGCCCGCCGCGAGAAATGCAGATACTTCGTTACGATGCTGTTGGCGTGCTGAATGAACACGTAGTTGCCGTTGTACTGGTTTTTGGCCGATTCAATGACTTTGCCATCGCCGGCCGCGTAGACGGGTGTACCCGTTGGGGCCCGGTAATCGATACCGTTGTGGGCTTTCACGCGCTTTAAGATCGGGTGAAACCTATTCGGGTTGAAGTTCGAGGAAATATAGGAGAAGTTCAGCGGCGCCCGTAGAAAGGCCTTGCGCATGTGTCGACCGTCCGGGGCGTAATATTGCGCCCCACTGCCGGCGTCGTAGCGAATGGCCTGGAATCGCTCGCCCTGATTGATGAAGGTGGCTGCGAGCACTTCACCGTCACGCAGGTACTCGCCGTCACGGTAGATTTTTTCATACACCATGAAGAAGCGATCGCCTGCGCGGATGTCGAGAACAAAATCGATGTCCCAACCGAAGACATTGGCCAATTTCATGACCATGGCATCGCTCAGCCCGGCCGATTTGCCGGCAAGAAACAGCGAGGACTCGATGGTGCCTTCGGTCTCCACCATCTCCCGCGTGATCTCCCGGGCCTGGATCCAGGCATTCGGCGTGCCGGACTGGTTGTCGACCACCAGGTAGCGCTCATCGTCGATGGTGTAGCGCATGCGTTCCAGGCTGCCGTCGGGCTTTGCCATGAAGGCGAATTCGTCACCGGGCCGGATTCGCTTGAGACTGCGCGTGTCCTCGTTCAGTGACAGAATTTCATGCAGTGTCCCCGGGTTGAACCCCTCCGCGCGAAAAATGGCATCCAGGGACTGGCCAGACTTCACCCGCACGCGGTGCCAGGTATCCTCGGGAAAGCCGTCAGGCGAATCGCCGGGTTCGAACAAGGACGGCGCCTGCTGCCGTACGGGCAGATCCAGTTCCATGACGGCGTCGTATGAGGCCCCGGGGACGGGCCGGGGCTTTTCCAGCCCGCCCAGTGCCACCCCGAACACGATCAACGCGACCGCGATCATGGCCAGCCGCATGCGAACACTGGCGTGATGCGGGCGGGGTAAGCGCTCCAGTATGCGAGTGAGTTTGGGCTTCATCGGCGAAATTGGGCTCGGTGAGATCAGCATGTGGCCGCCAGTCAGCCCATACCTTAGCCAGAGGCCGCGCGGGGGTCAATTGTGCCTTCAGGGTGGTGGTGGCACGGGTGAGGCAATACAATGCCCGATCTGGTCAAATTCGCGAAAACAATGAGCGATCTGGAAAGGTCTGTCGCGCTGCTGGCGCGAGGTACCGAGGAAATCATCAAGCAGGAAGATCTGGAGGCGAGGTTGCAACTGGACCGGCCCCTGCGCATCAAGGTTGGCTTCGACCCAACCGCCCCTGACTTGCACCTGGGCCACACCGTGTTGATCAACAAGATGCGCCAGTTCCAGGACCTGGGGCATGAAGTGACCTTCCTGATCGGTGACTTCACTGGGCTGATCGGCGACCCCACGGGCAAGAACGTGACGCGCAAGCCGATGACGACGGAGGAGGTCAAGGCCAACGCCGAGACCTACGCCACCCAGGTTTTCAAGATACTGGACGAGGACAAAACCCGCATCCGGTTCAACTCGGAGTGGCTGCATGCCCTGGGTTCCGAGGGCATGATTCGCCTCGCCGCGCGCTACACGGTGGCGCGCATGCTGGAACGTGATGACTTTGAGAAGCGCTACCGTTCGGGCCAGCCCATCGCGGTGCATGAGTTCCTCTATCCCCTGGCGCAAGGCTACGACTCGGTCGCGCTCGAAGCGGATGTCGAAATGGGCGGTACGGACCAGAAATTCAACCTGCTGGTGGGCCGGCACCTGCAGCAGCAGTACGGGCAACCGCCCCAGATCGTGATGACGGTGCCATTGCTTGAAGGCACGGACGGCGTGCAGAAGATGTCCAAGTCGCTGGGCAACTACATCGGGATCGTGGAGCCACCGGACGAGATGTTCGGCAAGCTCATGTCGATTTCGGATGAATTGATGTGGCGCTATTTCGACCTGCTGAGCTTTCGCAGCAACGAAGACCTGGCGGCACTGAGGCAATCCGTGGCCGATGGCCGCAACCCCCGCGACGTCAAGTTTCAACTGTGCGAGGAGATCATCTCCCGCTTCCACGGAGCCCGGGCGGCCCAGCAGGCGCAGGAAACGTTCATCGCGCGCTTTCGCGAGGGTGCGATGCCGGAGGACATGCCTGAAAAAACGCTGGATACCGATGGCGAGGGGATTGGCATTGCGGCGGCATTGTCCGGTTGTGGGCTGACTTCCAGCAATTCCGAAGCTTTTCGCATGATCCAGCAGGGCGGTGTTCGGATAGACGGTGAGAAGGTCTCCGACAGGGGCCTGGTATTGCCCGCCGGTTTCAGCGGCATTTTGCAGGTCGGCAAGCGCAAATTCTGCAAGGCCGATGTCCGATAAAGAGAATCAACTGACCGAGTCCGTCCTGGATATGCGGCGGCGCCTGGACGCGCTGGACTTGCAGATACTTGAGCTGATTGCGGAGCGTCAGGCGCTGGTGACCCGCATCGGGGAGCGAAAGCACCGCGACGGAAAGGCTTTGCGTGATTTCCGGCGTGAGCGTGAAGTGATCGAGCTGGGCATGCAGCGGGCAGAGTCGCTGGGGCTTAGCGGTGACATTGCGCGTGACATCATGGAGCGCCTGATTCATCACTCCCTGAGCAAGCAGGAGCAACGTCAGATTGTTGCCTCAGGCCACGGCGCCGGCCGAACTGCGCTGGTCATCGGCGGCCTCGGGCGTATGGGCGACTGGTTGGCTCGCTACCTTGATTCACTGGGTTACGCGGTCGAGATTGCTGACCCGGGTGAGGGAGAGACGCTTTTTCCGCGTGTTGAGAACTGGCTCGGTTCGGACCTGGATCATGATCTGATCGCCGTCTGCGCGCCGTTGCGCGTCAGCAACCTGATCCTTCAGCAGCTGGCCGACCGGCGCCCGGCCGGTTTGGTGTTCGATATTGGATCGCTTAAAGGTCCCCTGGCACAGGGGTTGGCATCCATGCGCGAGGCCGGTTGCCGGATTGCGTCGGTGCACCCGATGTTTGGGCCGGGCGAACTGATGCTGTCGGGCCGGCACATCCTGCTGGTGGACGTGGGCAACGGGGATGCGCTGGCCGAGGCCCGCGAGCTGTTTGCCCACACGGCCGCCGAATGCGTGGAACTGGGTTTGCGTGAGCACGACGAGGTCATGGGCTGGGTGCTCGGTCTTTCCCACCTGATGAACATCGCCTTCGCCGCTGCCATCAGTGAGTCGGGTGAGAGTGTGCCCTTGTTGCGCGATATATCCAGCACAACCTTCGACCACCAGATGCGGGTGGCCGCCAACGTGGTCTCTGAAAACCCACATCTGTATTTCGAGATTCAGGCGGGCACCCACCCCGCGTCCGGCGCCGCGGGCGTGTTCGCCCAATCGCTCGACCGGCTGGTCGAAGCCATTTCGGCGGGTGATGAAGACGCGTTCGTCAACATCATGAATCAGGCCCGGTCGCACCTTCAGCACAAGGACGGTGAGAAGGAATGATGACGCTTAAGGACATTGACTGGGAAACCTGGACGCCGCGTGATCCGGCGACATTGGTTTTCGTTGTTGAACAGGATCGAATTCTCCTGATTCGCAAAAAGCGCGGCCTGGGCCTCGGCAAGGTCAACGGACCCGGTGGCAAGCTGGACCCCGGTGAAGATGCCGTCACCTGCGCGCGCAGGGAATGTGAGGAGGAACTGGGCATCCGGGTGGGCGAGCTGGATTGCATGGGAGAGCACAAGTTCCAGTTTGTCGACGGTTACTCTATCCACTGCTGGGTTTTTCGGACCTTCAGTTATGAGGGTGAGGCCATAGAGACGGATGAGGCTGTTCCGCTTTGGACCGCTTTGGACGAGATTCCTTATGATGAAATGTGGGAGGATGACCGCCTGTGGCTGCCCCTGCTGATCCAGGGTCAGCGCTTCTCGGCGCGCTGGGTGTTTGACGACGATCGGATGCTGGATCATGAAATCTGCCTGGTGGATCACGTTGAGCCTGGTGGCCCGCGGCAGGACTGACGGGAGTAATGGTTATGAAGAGCTGTGCAGCGGGATGGGTGTTGCTGATATTGGCCGCGGCGGCCCTGCCGGCGCAGGCGGAGGATTCAAAAGAGGCGCTGGCCCGGGAAATCGCGCGCAAGCATATCCTGGTTGACACCCACATCGATGCGCCTTATCGCCTGCAGGAAGATTGGGAGGATGTCACACAATCCACCCAGAGAGGTGAGTTCGATTTCCCCAGGGCCGTGACCGGGGGGCTGGACATTCCGTTTATGTCGATTTACACACCGGCGTCCATGGAGGCGGAGGGCGGCAGTTACCAACTGGCGCACCGCTTGATCGACAGCGTGGAAGCCATGGTGGCCCGGGCGCCTGATCAGTTGGTGATTGTCAGTACGGCCGAAGCCGCCAAAGCTGCCTTTGAGGCAGGCAAGGTCGGCCTGGCGCTGGGTATGGAGAACGGCACGCCCCTGGAGGGCGATCTGGCCAAGCTCCGGCATTTTCGGGCTCGCGGTATCAGCTATATCACCCTGGCGCACAGCCTGAGCAATCACCTGTCCGATTCTTCCTACGACGAAAACAGGCCGCTCCAAGGCTTGAGCGAGTTTGGCCGGGAAGCGGTCCGGGAAATGAACCGGGTAGGCATGATGGTCGACATTTCGCATGTGAGCGACCAGGCCTTTTTCCAGGTGCTGGAGGTCAGCCGGGCTCCGGTCATTGCCTCGCATTCATCGGCCCGTCACTTTACACCCGGCTTCGAGCGCAACATGAGCGATGAGATGATTGTCGCGCTGGCCAAAAATGGCGGTGTCATCCAGATCAATTTCGGTTCCACCTTCGTGACCCAGAAGGCCCGTGATTGGAGCGATGTGTACTGGGCCGAATATGGGGCATTTCGCGAGGCGAACGGCCTGGAGCGTGGCGCTCAGGAATTGGAGCATTTCTCCACCGAATACCGCAGCGCTAAGCCATTTCCCTACGCGACGATCGGCGATGTCATTGATCACTTTGATCACGTGGTCAAACTGGTGGGCATCGATCATGTCGGTATCGGCTCGGATTATGACGGGGTAGGGGACACGCTGCCCGTGGGGCTCAAGGATGTCAGTGATTTTCCCAACCTGGTGGCCGGATTGCAGGGGCGCGGCTACTCGGAGCGTGACATCGCGAAGATTCTCGGTGGCAACCTGATGCGCGTGTGGCGGCAGGTTGGGGAGATCGCAGAGCCCTAAGCCCATGGCCGAATCCCTGTTTGCACTCGTGGACTGGCTGCAGGCCAACCCGGCGCTGAGCGCGCCGCTTTTCGTGGTCGTGTTCTGCCTGGTGATGGCGGTCGGAATTCCCGGTGGCTGGTTTCTGCTCACCTCTGCGGGCTTCCTGTTCGGTACCTTGGGTGGCGCCTCCCTGGTGACCCTGGGGGTATTCCTGGCCGCTTGGTTAACACACCTGGCGATCCGCACGGCATTCGGCCGTTGGCTGGATCATCGTGCCGAGGCGTGGCAGGCCAGGGTTCGCGAGTTCATCGATCAAGGCAATACCCTGCTGCTGGTCATGCCCCGCATGATTCCCGTATTTCCGTTCTTCGCCCTGAATGTCAGCATGACCGCGGCCGGAGTGCCCCTGTCGACCTATCTGTGGACGACCACGGTGGGCACGGTTCCCATAGCGCTGGTGATCTGCAGCATTGGTGCACAATTCAAGAACCTCGAAGAAGTCGCCCAGGCGGGTTTGCTCGATACCCTGCTGTCACCTGGATTGCTTTGGCCCATTGGGATGTTGCTCTTTATGACCTTCGTAGGTTGGTGGGTGCTGCGGAGAAGCGCTAATAACCGAAACGCGACGGAAGACAAATAGGATGACCGCCCACCTTGCGGTTGCTCTGGCGGCCCTCTTTGCGGCGGGCCTGACCCTGTATTCCGGTTTTGGTCTCGGTACTTTGCTGCTCCCCGTGTTTGCATTGTTTTACCCGGTCGAGGTGGCGGTTGCGGCCACGGCCGTCGTGCACGGCGCCAACAATGTCTTCAAGGTTTCGCTGGTGGGAAAGCACGCGGATCGAGGGGTCGTACTGAGATTCGGTC
>Ga0255776_10002102_pt1 | contig 22532 bp, 18 predicted proteins | sample 071ome_19_FD_179974 | JGI IMG/M metagenome (GOLD analysis project Ga0255776, IMG submission 179974) | Coastal salt marsh microbial communities from the Groves Creek Marsh, Skidaway Island, Georgia - 071413AT metaG (version 2) | ecosystem: Environmental > Aquatic > Marine > Intertidal zone >... | reverse complement strand
CCCGGTTATTACGCCTTAAACACATCATTGGCGATGACAAAGCTAATCCGCCAATCAAACCTCTAATACCGATTTCGAAATCCGCATGGTGGAAGGGCATTTCTGAGGGCATATACCCTCAGCCCATCAAAGTAAGTGAAAAAGTGACTGTATGGCGCGCCGATGAGATACAGGAATTGATCGATAAAATCTGTGCAAAGTGAATTGCATATAGTGTTTTCTACGGGTTGTGATGAAATTAAAAAAAAATTGAAATTAAGTGATACAACGGTACAAATGATACAACCCTTACTGGATAAGGGTTACAGCTGTACCACTTCTGTATCACTGTAACACTTTTTAAGTGCTATTGCCCTACGCGAGAAGATTTTTTCAGTTTTAAAAAACAGAAAGGCAAAAAAAACATTATGGGAAGATGCTCGCCATTGCCGTTCTTAGGGTCTTGCGTCATTTGAAGTTCATCAGCGCCTAAACAGCCCAATTAGTTGCAAAACCCGTCCGTGGTCCGCGGTTTAAAAAAAGCGGAACGCGCTTTCCCAGTCCTTCCTAAGAAGCCCTGATTCAATGCAAATGCCCTCTAGGGCCTTAAGTTCAGCATACATTGCCTTCTTCTTTCTTGTTGCGGCTTTGCGCTCTGCGATTGCCTTCTTTGAGCGTCGTCCGTGCTTAAATTGTGCAGCAGCGACTCTAGCGCGCCCTTCGGCGGTCCTTGGCCCTGTGCTGGCACCGCCGTGAAAATGGCAGCGGCCATTTTTTGGGTTACCCTTAAGCTGACAGATACCGCCAGAGCGGGTTTTTGCGCGGCATTTAGGTAATGGGCTAGTCAATTCACCCCCTTTAAGTGGATGTTGCTGTGTCATTGATACCACGTTTTACACCATATTTGCCGCTTCCCGAGGCGAGAAGGTTATGTAACTCGATGATCAAATCGGATCGAGTTGAAACTAGTCTTTCGACTAAACCTATTTGTCGTTTGATTTGCGGCCTACCGAACGGGATTTTCGTCAGCTTCGCCTCGTTTGCAAGGGCGACATGCGGCACAACAGAAATCCCGAGCTCTTGCGAAACACAAGTGACGATAGATGCTATAGTGTCGATCTCAGCGATAGTTTTTGTTTGAACGCCGAGCCTTGCCAATTCCGTATCGATCATCTGCGCTAAAGGAACATTACTTTTGAAGCGCACAAAAGGAAAATTTTCAATTGCGTCTCTTACGTTGTTGATTTGAAAATTGGCTGGGGCGATGAGCCACAAGGGCTCCTTCAAAAATGGGCTCCAACGCAAGCTCTGGGGAATTGGCACATTCTCGGCAACAACTGCTGCTTCCAACCGTCCTGCTGCTACATCGGCTATAAGGCTTGTTGATAAAGACACGTGCAAGTTGATTGTCAGTCTGGGGTATTTTTTATTTAACGATATGATGGCTTGCGGTAGCAGGTCTAGTGCGCTTGACCGTACAGTCCCCAGCATAAATGTACCGGATATCGTCTCCCCCCGCATTCGAGCGAGTGTCTGTTCCTCAAGTTCAATGGTTTGTCGCGCCATTTCCAACAAATGTAGGCCATTAGGCGTCAATGTTGGCGGACGAGTTCTGCGATCAAATAATGCTGCGCCAACCTCTTCTTCAAGCGCCTTGATTTGCTGGCCTACCGCAGACGGGGTCAAGAATACGGTCTCAGCCGCTTTGGCGAAAGTGTGGTGGTTTGTCACCGCGAGAAATGTCCTAAGCTGTCGCGTGTCCATATTTTCAACATAACAAGTGAAGAGTTTCTTCACTTTTAATATCAAATTATTCAGTTTTATAAAGCAGTATTTTCTGTAACGCTTTTTTCATTAACATCTGGCGTTTCGAGCGAGGAGGCAGCGAACATGCCAAAGCGGTTAGTTCTTGTTACTGGTCCTTCACTGAATGAGGCGGCTGTTGATCTACTTCAAGGCAACAATTGTGAGGTTGTTTTTGGGGGGGCATATCAAGATCATATCACTCTGCTCGCTCAGATTGTGGAGCACAAGCCTAGCGCTATAATTTCTCGGATGGGTAGAATTGATGCTGCTGCGATTGCTGGTGGTATGCCTAATTTGAAGGTCATAGCAAAACACGGTGTTGGGGTAGATAATATCGACGTTGATGCCGCCACCGCGCATGCGATCCCCGTTGCCATAGCGGTTGGTGCCAATGCTACATCGGTGGCAGAGCACGCGATGGCTCTTATTCTTTCGATCACAAAAAGGGTAACTCCGCTTGATAAAAACCTACGTCAAGGCAAGTGGGACAAACCAACCTATCAGGGGTTGGAATTAGCAGGGATGACACTTGGTTTTTTGGGTATGGGAATGATCGCACGAGCCACGGCGCGGATGGCGAGCCAATTTGGGTTGCATCTTTTTGGATACGATCCGTTTATTTCTGATGATGTTTTCCATTCATTGAAAGTTCAAAAATGCCACTCAGTTGATGAGCTATTTGCAAGAAGTCAGATCCTCAGCCTCCACGCACCGCTTACACCTACGACGAAAGGCATCATAAACGAAACAGCCATAAATCAAATGCCTGACGGTGCGTTCATTGTTAACACAGCGCGGGGTGGATTAGTTGATGAAGATGCGCTTTTGACTGCAATCCGAACAAAAAGATTGAGTGGTGCTGGGCTGGATAGTTTTGCGAAAGAACCACTAGATCCAAACCATCCATTCATAACTGAACCAAACATCACAATTACGCCACATATTGGCGGTGTGACTGCTGCAGCTAATCGGCGTGTAGCTCTGAAGGCGGCATCAAATGTCCTAGCTGTATTGGATGGCACCCCTATTGATATCAATACAATTATTAACAGGGAAGTGTTGGCCGATCGGGCAATGCTGGATGAACCAAAAATGGAGAGTAGATGATGCCTATTGGATTCAGGATTCTTAAACGTAATCGAAAAGTCAGCGCAGATTTGGCGCAGCAATTTTCGACCATACCGGTTGCCAACATTTCAGACAGTATGGAACGCATGTCAGCTGCAAGCCCCAGAATACGGAGGATGCATGTATCGGGTGTGCTGGCTGGTCCGGCACTGACAGTTAAAACGCGTCCCGGCGACAATTTGATGCTTCACAAGGCCATTGATATTGCAGAGCCCGGTGATGTGATTGTCGTTGATGCTGGCGGTGATTTGACCAATTCTTTGATCGGTGAATTGATGATATCGCATGCTATCAATCGTGGCGTTGCTGGCTTTGTTATTGATGGGGCCATCCGTGACGCTGACACGATCCGTGAAATAAACCTGCCTGTTTATGCGGCAGGTGTGAATAACCGTGGCCCCTATAAAGATGGGCCGGGTGAGATCAATGTACCAATTTCACTAGGGGGTATGGTCGTTGAACCCGGCGACCTCATCCTAGGAGATGGTGATGGTGTCCTTTGCGTTCCGTTTGACCAAACCGACACCGTTTTGAAGAAATCTATTGCCAAGCAACTAGCCGAAGAAAAGCAGATTGAAGCGATCAAACACAAAGAGAATGATCGTTCGTGGGTCGACAAGACCCTTAACGACAGGGGATGCGAGGTAGTCGATTGACCCTAATGAATGCAACAGGAGGAGAGAAAAATGTTCAAATTTAAGTTAGCTTTTGTCAGTGCCCTTTTATTGTCTACTGGGGTAGCGTTGGCAGAATATCCTGAAAAACCAATTACCATCCTCGTTGGCTACAAAGCTGGCGGTGGTACTGATGTTATGGCACGAAATGTTGCCCCATTCATTGAAAAGCATCTGGGTAATGGTGCATCTGTCGTGGTTAAAAACAAGCCCGGCGCAAGTGGCATGATTGCAGTTACTGAAGTTGCTCAGTCAGAGCCGGATGGGTATACGCTTGGCACTTATAATCTTCCCGGGATGATGGCACGGACCCTTGATCGGCCAAGCAAGATCAGCGCTGATAGTTTCACTTACCTTGCAAATTTTGTGAATGACCCGAACGTGATCGTGACATCAAAAAGCTCTGGGATCACGACATTAAAGGGATTTGTTGAAGCTGCCAAAAAGACACCGCGTGCGATAACCGTTGGGATGTCTTCATTGGGTGGTGACGACCATATCGCACTCACAAAGTTTCAAGCACAGGCCGGTGCAGAATTTACCATCGTGCCATTTAAGGGCTCGGCGCCTACCCGTACCGCAATTATGGGTGGTCATGTTGCCGCTGGTGTTTTGAATATTTCGGAAGTTGCCAAATTTCGCAGCGAACTAAATGTGCTCGGCGTGGCAACTTTGACACGTTCTGAATTTGGTCCAGACCTTCCAACGCTGAAAGAGCAGGGCTATAACATTACAAATGGTTCAATGCGTGGCATCATCGCGCCCAAGGGCTTGCCAAAGGATGTTGAAAGCAAATTGTTAGCAGCAATGGAAAAAGTCGGCAAAGATCCTGAATTTTTGAAAAAAATGAAGGAAACTGCAAATCCCACAGATGTTTCTGTTGGGGATGCATTCAAAACTTTGAACGCAGAACAGTTAGAAGTTGCCAAGAAAATTTGGGAAACCACACCTTGGAAGTAGGTTCCTCTGGCCAAGGGAGCGGCTCTGCCGCTCCCTTACCAAATATGTTGTAAGGATATTTTTTTATGAAATTTGCCAGACCACAGACCTTGGCTTCTTTGGCGTTCATTTTCGGGTCAATTTATTTGCTGTTTGAAGCTTCTACATTTAAGCCCGCTTCGGCTTTGCTGCCATTTGCTATGCTTACAAGTCTGATTGTCTTGTCATTTATTCTGATTTTTATGGACCAGATGGAGGCAAAAGATGAGCCCACAGCGCATATCAGCTTGCGGTCAGGAAAGGCTTATTTATTCACAATAGGCTTCGTTGTCAGCATTTCGTTGTTAGGGTTTTACCCATCACTCGTTATGGGCCTTCCTTTGATTGCTTATGTTTTTGGGTTCAGGGATTTCAAGTTTTTGGCTGGCGCTACGGCGGTGATTGCATTGATCATCTATGGCCTGTTCGATCTTGTTATGCATAAGGATTTCCCTACGGGAATTTTGTTTTAAGGAAAGACCGCAATGTATGAAATGTTGTTGATGGCGTTGCCAAACGTCCTTTATTTGGAAAACCTGCTTGCCGTCACTTTTGGAGTAGTTGCTGGGATCTGTGTTGGTGCAATGCCCGGCCTTAGTGCAACGATGGCCATTTCCGTCTTGATACCCTTCACTTTTGGTATGGAGCCCTTGGTGGCCCTAGGTTTGATGGCGGGCATCTATAATGGCGCAATGTATGGTGGTGCCATTCCTGCTGTCTTATTGAAGATACCCGGGACACCCGCAGCTGTTGCTACAACCTTTGATGGTTACCCAATGGCCCAGAAAGGACGGGCGGGTGAGGCCTTGCAGGTAGCCGTTGTATCATCTGCTATTGGCGGTATCGCCAGCGCTTTATCACTCATGCTACTGGCGCCACCATTGGCGCAGGTCACCCTATTATTCGGCCCTGCTGAAATGTTTTGGATAGCGGTGATAGGCCTGTTGAGTATTGTGTTTTTGCTTGGTGGGAATATCGTCAAAGGGTTGGCTAGCGCCTGTTTTGGAGTGTTGGTGTCAATCGTCGGCACTGATACTTTGAACGGGACTGATCGGTTTACGTTTGATTATTTTGAATTGCTGGACGGCATCCACATTGTTGTGTTGCTGGTCGGTCTTTATGCTATGCCGCCGGTTGTTGATTTGCTTCAAACTACGATCGATATATCCAACTTCAAATACGATAAAAGTGCCACCAGATCTATTTGGGTGGCGCTGCCTAAAATGCTCCGGTTTTGGAAGACTTGGTTGAAATCCAGCCTGATTGGTATCTGGATTGGTATTTTGCCGGGTGCTGGTGGCTCAATGGCTGCATTTTTGTCCTACAACGAAGCTAAGCGCAATAGCGACAATCCTGAAGAATGGGGACAAGGTGAACCAGAGGGCGTGGCCGCTGCAGAAACATCTAATAACGCTGACACAGCCTCAGCATTGATACCTGCGTTGACCCTTGGCATCCCCGGCACGGCTGTTGCGGCCATTATGCTTGGCGGCCTTCTGATCCACGGTCTGCAACCGGGCCCAATGTTGTTTAGAGAAAGTCCAGAAATCGTATTTGGTTTCATGTGGCAATTTCTATTTGGCGCCATTTTACTTATTTTTCTGGGTGGTTCACTAGCTACTAACAGTTTTGCGCAACTGCTGCGTTTGCCTCGTCCCTTGTTAGGTAGTTTGATCACTGTACTGATGTTCGTTGGTGTTTACTCAATCAACGAACGTATGTTTGACGTATACCTTATGCTGATTTTCGGTGGTGTGGGCATCGTGTTTGATAAGCTAAAATTCCCCCTTCCGCCGGTAGTTCTGGGCTTGATCCTTGGTGGATTTGCCGAAGAAAACCTCCGGTTATCCCTCACGATTGGGCGCGGCGACTGGGCCATCCTCATGCAAAGTATAACTAGCTTTGTATTGATTTGTATTACTCTGGTTATTGTCTTGACCCCATTGATCAAAAAGCTACGGCGCAAGAGTGCCGCTTAGGGCGGAGGTTACTGAGGGCGTTTCTGAATCAGATTTGGATTTAACTAAAGGGGGTGGGGTCTAGATTGGGCCGGATGTTGCGCCTTCGACCTCGGAGCTTGATAGGTTGATAGAGGAAGTGAAGGATAAATTTGTTTGGAATAACGGAAGCACAATCCCATGCCGTATCGGTAACAAGTCATTACTCTTCGGGCACCTGGTCTTCAAAACAAAAGGGATCGTCCCAATTCAAGAGTTTTTAAAAACTATAATTTTTGATCCAATTAGTTTCCGAGTATAGATATGTCTAAGCATCCTATTTTAAATCTATTAACTCCACAAAAAACTGCAACCATTGCACTTTTACATTTACTGACCACTTAACCTTCGAAAGTAAATTTGGGCAGGGAATTTAGGCTTTCTTTCAAAGCTTGGCCCCATTCTTTTGAAACCATTTGAAAATATGGGTTGTCCGAGTCAATTTTCAGGGATTTGGGTGCCTTGAAACTATCAATTTCGTAGATGTTTATGTCTAAAGGTGGGCCAACAGAGAGGTTGGCTTTTATAGTGGAGTCAAACGATACCATTAAAAGCTTGATAGCATCCTCAAATGTCATCTCTTTTTCAAAAGCTCTAACAAGGATAGGCCGTCCATATTTTGTTTCACCAATTTGGAAAAACGGATTTTCCTCAGAAACCTCAATGAAATTTCCTTCAGGATAGATTAGGTAAAGTCTTGCAGCGCCACCTTTTATTTGCCCGCCAAGGATAAGGGTGGACGTAAAAGTACTCTCTGCCTGCTGCTGGCCTCGTGCTGATGACTTAATTACTTCTGCCAGAGTTTCGCTGACACTTCTCGCAACCTGAAACATCGTGGGCGCCTCTAGTATTGAGGGTGACCTCTTTTCACGCTCTTTAGTTTGTTCGGATAAAATGCTCACCACGGCCTGGCTTGTGGCTAAATTACCGGCGGTCGTAAGCATGATTTGCCGTTCACCATCAACACCCCATGAAAAGGTTTTTGGGTATTGGGAGACATTGTCAAGCCCGCCATTAGTTAGGGTATCTGACATGAATACTAACCCGCGTGATAATTTTAGAGCGACACAATAGGACATTCTTTTTAGACCATTTTTATTGTTGGCTTATCATTATTCGTGTTGCAACTTGCTCTTTCCCACTACCAAATCTTATGCCTGATAGTGGAGTTACATCATTGTAGTCGAAACCGGTAGCGAGTTTAACATATCGGTCATCGGGTGAAATGCCGTTTGAAATATCAAACCCTACCCAGCCTAAACCTTCGGTATATATCTCCGCCCACGCGTGACCAGCATCTTGCATTTTTTCATCGTGCATCAGTAAATATCCACCCACATACCTCGCGCTGAAGCCAAGTAACCGAGCAACTGCTATAAACACATGAGCGTGATCTTGGCACACACCCATGCCAAGTTCCATTGCCATTTCAGCAGTTGTAGAAATATCAGTTTTGCCCTTTGTGTATTTGATGGCACCCGATACTCGCGCAGATAACTCATGCAAGATATGAAGTTCTCCGTTATTAACATTCTGCATAAATTTGTTCATATCTTTGCCTAGTTGACGCAAGCGGGTACCGGGAAGGGTGAGGGGAGTGGCATTCTTGAAAATTGCGAGGGGTACACTGTTGTCATGTGTCCCAGCTATGCCGTTCGTATCTTTGACATTGACTTGCCCACGGCAGACGATCTGTATTTTTTGAACACCCAAATGATGGTTGCATAAGTGAACCGTGTTTCCGTGATAATCGCCTGCCTCCAAGACAATTTCACCACCGTTCACCTCTATCTCCCAATCCAAAACTTGCTGTTGGGTAGAGCTTTTAGGTGTAAGAAGCAGGCGCTGAATAACCGACTTTGGCATCATCTCATAGTCAAAAACGGTTTTGTGATTAATTGAATGAATCATGGTTAGTTCATATTAAAATCGCTGGCAATGGCCTGGCTTAATTGATTGTTTTTTTCGATGTGCTCAGTAAGAAAAACCTTCAGGTCAATTTCTTGTGTATTTTGCAAATTATCATCGTTAAGGCCGATAAAAATTTCATTCGCCAAAGCCAAACTCCCATAATCTTTTTTGTAAGAATTGGAGAGATCTTCAAGGTTGGACTTCACCTCTTTATAACAAAATTTTATGGAGCGTGGCATGCGCTCATCAAATATCAGGAAGTTAGCGACACCAAGAGGGTCTAACCTACCTTTTTTCAGCCAATTGAAAGAGCGCCAAGCAGCAAGCGAGCGAAGCATCACTTCCCATTGGCCCTGATCGTTGCTCCCCCCTATCACTTTGGCAGTTGGCAGCAAACGATGATATTTAGTGTCTATAGTTCTAATGGTGTTATCTGCTCGTTCAATGAAGGTGCCCAACCGAAGAAAGTTGAAAATATCATTGTGCAACATCGTGCCGTACAGGGCGCCTCGGAATAGCGAGCTACCTTTTATTATATCCTCTAAAATTACCGGTAGGTCGCGGATGTTAACGGGTCGTTTTAAATCTGACTCACATTTCATCCAGCTCTCATTAAGTGAGAGCCAGACCTCTCGGGTCAGTGACGTGCGCACCGAACGACCATTGTTTCGAGCTTTCGACATTAGCGACGCTACGCTGTCAAAGTTATCCCTGTCACGGAGTAAAAAATTGATTATGTCTATTGTTGTAGGGTCGTCATATTTTTCTTCAAATAATGGTCCCAACCCGTGATTCATAATTAGAGCCGTCCATTCTTCCTCACCTTCGTCTTCCCGTGATAAGGCGTAGTGCAGTGTGGCCTGAATTCGCCGCGCGAGGTTCTCGCTGCGTTCAAGGTACCTGGCCATCCAAAACAAATTATCACCGTGTCGTCCCAGCATTTAAGACCCTATTACCCAAGTATCTTTGGTTCCACCACCTTGGCTGGAGTTTACAACTAGTGATCCCTTTTTGAGCGCAACGCGAGTTAGGCCTCCAGGGGTCACCTCGATGGTATTGGGTGAGACCAAAACAAAAGGTCTTAAATCAACATGACGAGGCGCAAGGCCGTTTCGAGTAAGGATTGGAACGGTCGACAGGGCCAAAGTTGGTTGGGCAATATATTTCCGTGGGTTGCCTTTTAGTTTCCTACGAAAAGCTGCGATTTCTCGTTTGCTTGCAGCTGGCCCTACTAGCATTCCATACCCACCTGAACCATGGACTTCTTTAACAACAAGTTCATGCAAATGTTCCAGCACATATTGTAAGTTATCAGCCTCCGAACAGCGCCAGGTGGGAATGTTGTTCAACAGCGCCCTCTCGCCAGTGTAAAATTTGATAATCTCCGGGATATAAGAATAAATCGCTTTGTCATCTGCAATGCCTGTTCCTGGTGCGTTAGCAAGAATCACACTGCCATTACGGTAAGCGTCAAATAGGCCAGGTGTGCCGAGCGAGCTATTGGGATTAAATGATAATGGATCGAGAAAATCGTCGTCCACACGACGATATATAACGTCGACATTTTGAGTGCCAGTGGTGGTATGGATCATTACACGGCCATCATGAATTTTGAGGTCAGAGCCTTGAACCAGTTCAACGCCCATTTCATCGGCCAGAAATGAATGCTCATAGTAAGCTGAGTTATAAATTCCTGGTGTCAGCACAACTATGTTGGGATCCCTGAGAGTGTTTTCAGCACATAAAGCGAGAGATTTGAAAAGTTCTTTTGGATAATTGCTTATTGGTTTTATCTGGTGCGTTGTAAACAGCTCGGGGAACATGTGTTGCATGGTGGATCGGTTTTCAAGCATGTACGACACGCCAGAGGGAACCCTTGCGTTGTCCTCTAGTACAAAGAACTCGTTTTCACTAGTTCTTACGATGTCTACGCCAACGACATGAGTATACACACCGCCGGGCGGTTTAAACCCACACATTTGCGGCAAGAAAGCTTTGTTTTTGTATATTAAGTCTTCAGGAATTATGCCTGCTTTTAAAATTTGCTGGCCGTTGTAGATATCTTCAAGAAAAGCGTTGATCGCGGCAACGCGCTGAATGATCCCGCGTTCTAACATTCGCCATTCTTCGGCAGAGAGTATTCTGGGGATTAAATCAAAGGGAATCAGGCGTTCTTCTGCTTTTTTGTCGCCGTACACATTAAAGGTTATACCAACGCGGCGGAAAAGTTCTTCAGCAGTGGCTGATTTTTTAAACAACTTTTTTAAATCTTGATCGTCAAGCCAGGCCATCAGCCTTTCGTATGGCTGTCTGGTATTTTGACTATCGGGGCCCAGCATTTCATCAAACATTTTGATTTTATTTTCGATACAATTTTCTCCTAACTCTACACTGCTTTGAAATTCATGTCGATTAAAGTGCTATAAAGCGCCAAAGGGTGTGCAAAAGTAGCTTATCCCTTAGTGCATCTGGTGTGCTTTTCGTCGCCTGACGCAAAACGCTCATGGCTCTGACATAAGGTATCTCAGGGCTATCACTATCGTCTGGACCGGTCACTCAATTATCCCCAAAGCTAAGAAACAATCGCTGAGACAGCGTAACTTAATTCGCAGAATCAGCGAAACCGTATCTATCTTATTATTTTGATATATCTATCTATATATATACCTATGGGTATAGCAAAGGGAGCGCACGGTCTGATCATTTCAGCGGCAGCTAAATCCTGTACTCGTGGAATAAAAATATATGGCATTGCCTCCACCAACCCATCAAGCTCCGAGGTCGAAGGCGCAACATCCGGCCCAATCTAGACCCCACCCCCTTTAGTTAAATCCAAATCTGATTCAGAAACGCCCTCAGTAACCCCCGTTCGAGGACCGAGGGCGGAGGTTCCAGTCGCTATGTTGGAGAGAGTTGGCTCGTGAAACTCGAACCTCGGATTTAGACAAGGTTTGTGCTTTGATTGTCAGAGATAATCTAATAAAATGACGGAATAGCGGGATTTTTTAGACTTGAACTTGCCTGAGGCAGGCGTCGAACTTACCCCCGGGCACCACTACTTCATGCACATAACTGAAGAGCCACGATTCTGGCGTTAAATTATGCCATGGCAGTGATCATTTGCCTTACATTACTAGTTGCTGATCAGTTCTCTTTTGTGGAACGGGCGGTTTATGGTTTCGGTGCTATTTTGATCGGTATGGCCATACGTAACTTGGTTACAACCATGATCTCGGGTAAATAATGATTGGTGGAACAAGGCCGCCACTTAGCTCAAATAACCAAACCTCCAAATCAGAATTTTATTGATTGATAATACCTTTTATTTGCATACTGCTAATTTGGTCTAAAGTGTAGCCAATTTCTTTAAGAATTTCAATTGTTTGCGCACCAACGGGTTGCGGTGGCAAATGAACCCCAGATGGACTTTTTGACAGACGAAAAGCCACCTTTGGCACCATCAAACCATTGGCAATATTATCAGGCGCCTCAATCGTATGAACGACTTCACGACTAGAAATTTGTTCATCAGCTAGCGCCTCTTCCATGCGACGGATACGGGCTGCAGGAATGCGGTTTTCATTTAATAATATTTCCCAATACTCAGCTGGTTGCTGTACGATAATTTCGGCTAAGACTGAAGCCTCTTCTGCATGGCTATCAAGTCTCTGATTATTATCAGTCTTGATCATGTCCTCGCGGCCTAAAACTTTCCAGAGGCGTTTTTGTTGCCGGAGATTTGAGGCCGCTATCATCATCGGAACGTCCGCAGCTTCGTAGCAGCCTATAGTCGCAAAGGGGAACGCGTTGCCCTTCGGCTCAGGGTGCTTTCCGTTCCAAGTGAAGCCAGTGAGATGAGAACTACACAACGTCAACGCAACATCGAGCATGGAAACGTCTATAAACTGTCCTTTCCCCCCATTTCGCTCACGTTGAAACAAGGCCGATGAAATTGCAAAAGCAGCATTAGTGCCTGTCGCATAGTCAACCACTGGAGCCCCGGTCTTGAGAGGACGTCCATCATCATGGTGAGATGTCATCGCCATCATGCCTGAAAAGGCTTGAAGGATATTGTCATATCCAGTTTGGTGGGCCCTCGGTCCTGTGGATCCGAACGCTGAGATTGAACAGTATATGAGCCCTGGGTTAATCTCGGACAATTCTGAGTATCCAAGGCCCAACTCTTCAAAGGCTCCTGGTCGGTAATTTTCAACAAACACATCTGCGGTGGTAATAAGCTGCCTCAAAGCATCTTTACCTTCCTCGGTTTTCAAATTTAAAGCCAGCGCCCTTTTGTTGGAGGCCTGTGCCATGAAAGCGGTGCCCATACCAATATCACTCATAGTACGGTCGGATCCCTGCCAACGGGCCTGATCAGGGTCATCGGGAGCCTCAAGCTTTATGACATCAGCGCCAAGCAAGGCTAATTGGTAACTAGCAAAAGGCCCAGCAAGTACATGAGTCGTATCGATAACGCGGATGCCTTCAAATGCTTTATTCACTCTAATCACCTCAGATTTGATGGGGTTGGGCCGGTATTGGTAGCAAAAATAGCAGTAATATTGACCTTGTGCACCTTCTGTTTATTTTTGGTGTTGGGGAAGTCATGTCAGTAAATAAAAAAAATGATAGAAAACTGGGCATGAGAAATAAACTTTGATCAGTTGGAGTGCCGGCTATTTTAAACGGACTGCAGATGTACACAAGACGCAAGCCCCTGCGTCCTGCGGCCCCACCCCCTCTAATCAAGTCCAGATCTGATTCAGAAACATCCTCAGTAACCCTGTTTTTATGTGGGGTAAAATGTGGGGTGAATTCTACAGCTTGCTGTAAAAAGAATCAAAATCAATGGTTTGATTCTACATTAGGCGGACTTCCCCTCCGCCATTTCCTCCAATATTTTCAATATATTGCTGCGCTTCAAAAAAGATCTTGAGGCGCTTTTCCTGTTACACACCTCTTACACAGCTAAATTATGTGCTTATAGATCATTGAAATTAAATATGACAAGTTAAAGCAGTTTTATCATAATCCGCGTGTCGGGGGTTCGAGTCCCTCCGCCGCTACCATTCTTTTTCAAGTAAAACTGCCGGTTTTCTAGGTGACACACCATGTTTCAACATGAGTGTAGAATCTTATGAAAATACCCGTTTCGTCAACGCCTGTGTGACAGGTGTGTGACAGCGCTAATGCGAGCTGATGGGCTGATAAGCCAATGCTGTAGATATTAAGACAGGGTGTTAGCGGTGCATACTCTGACCCTGTTTCACTAGTGATCGCGCCGCAAAATAATGCCATGGCCTGAACCGGCAAGTGCTTCATTTTTCCAAGCGGGTTTCCCGTTAACAAGTACTAGGCTAATGCCGGCAGATGGCATGTCTGGCGATTTGTAGTCAGCACGGTCTGCAATTGTTGCGGGATCAAAAAGTACTAGGTCTGCCGCCATACCGGTTGCGATCCTGCCACGATTAGCAAGCCCTAGCGTTTTCGCGCTTTGGCCAGTCATCTTGGCAATTGCTGTTTGCAGCGAAAATAAGCTGCGATCACGGGCGTAATGCCCGATTACGCGCGGAAAAGTGCCCCATAAACGTGGATGTGGCCTCATATCATTTGGTAGCCCGTCAGAGCCTATGAGTGCTGGTGGATAGGCCATGATACGCTCTAGGTCTGCATCATCCATTTGATGATAGATCCCGCCCCCAGGCTGGAGCTTTTCAAGGGCCGAAATGTTGTCGACCCCCCATTCGGTGGCAATATCATCTAGGTCGCGGCCAGCCATTTCTGGATGAGGGGTAGACCAGGAAACAGTAACCTTACGGCTGTCCATGGCAAAGGATTGTAGCAGCACCGTGGAACTGGCGGTATAGGGGTAAACATCTAGGTCAAGCTGCAACTCATCGCGTGCTTTAGAAATCATTGCCAAAGTAGTGCGGGAAAGCCCAAATGCCGCCTCACCACAACATTTGTGATGAGAAATCAGCGTTCTCACTCCAGAACGTCGCGCAATATCGATTGTCTCAGCAACCGCTGCAACAACACCACTTCTTTCGTCGCGCATGTGAGTTGTCCAAAGACCGTCGACATCAGCCACAACCTCGGCCAGTGCCAAAACCTCATCCGTGGAGGCCGCCTTCGCTGGCGGATAGGCAAGACCGGTCGAAAACCCATTCATGCCAGCTGCCAGCGCGGTTGAAAGATCTTTTTGCATAGCGGCCAGTTGGCTGCTACTGGCTGGAAGCTGGAGATCGTCCATTGCACGCGCACGCAATACTGTGTGACCAACAAGCGGTAGAACGTTTACCGTGGGTGCGGAGGCAGCCAGTGCCTCCATATAATCATTGGCATTAGTAAAACGGAACGAGCTGTTGTCACCAAGCAAATCAAGTGGAGGGATCAGGGTACTGTGTCTTGCAAGAGGTGAGGGCGAGGCGCTGATTCCGCAATTGCCAACAACAACAGTGGTAACCCCCTGACTTAGCTTCGCCTTCATTCGCTTTGAATCAAACACCGCCATATCATCATGGGTGTGGATATCTATGAAACCCGGGGCAAGGGCAAACCCGCTGCCATCCATTTCCTGTTTTGCTCTAATGGGCTGAGTATCAGCTCGACTTTCAGCAGTGCTGAGTGAAATGATGCGCCCATCGGCAATTGCGCAACTTCCTCGCCACGGAGCATCACCACTGCCATCGAAAATTTCCACATCACGGATCAGCAGATCAGCAACGACAGCCTTTTTTTGTTTTTTTCCATCAGCTGGCATATCTTACTCTCTTTTTACTGGTTTCAGCACGGTTTGAGTTCTTCTTAGGTTGCCACTTTTATTTGGGTAAAAAAATAAGGTTTTGGCTGTCAAAATATGCTTCAAGATTAGTTTAGGGTTCCATAATGATTCATCTCTCGTCAATCTCTGTGTGACAGGTGTGTGACAGCGCTTGTTGTATGCGATAATATGCGAGTGTTACCTCATTGCCACAGCGAAACATAATTCGGTGAGAGAAACTGTTCACAAGGCTTGAAATAACATTGTTGTGGTATTGGATCAAAGGCGGTCTCGGGCTTTGTCTGGCTCCCGAGGTAGCAGCTGCTGACATGTCTCTTTATTGATAGAGTTTTCAAGAAAACATTTTAGGTAAAATCTGCCCTTCAACTGGCACGGGCCCCTGAAATATTTAGCCAACAATATGTCCCATTTCATACCTTGCTTCATATATTTCAAGGTCTTGACCGTGTCAGACTGCTTCGGCATTGTCAGCAGGGATAAAAATATACCAGATTTCTGGTCAAAAGTCCTTTGTTCCAAGGTAGGTCTTTTTATTATGGCCGAGGACCTTGCTGCTGGAGTATTTATCCAATTATTGCAAAGGTAGGAATTGCATGGAATTTGATACAATCAAGATCGACCGTATGGATACGGTTTATTTGCTGACGCTTGATCGGCCTGAGCGACTCAACGCGATGAGCCAAAAAATGCTGTCAGAAATCGCTGTTGCCTGTGACATGTTTGAGAAGGACCCCTCCTGTAGAGTTGTTGTTGTGACCGGCTCTGGTAAGGCGTTTACCTCTGGCTTTGATTTACAGGATCAGGCGCAAAAAACGCCTAAAGGGATTGATGAGTGGCGGCCAATCCTCCAGCGCGACTTTGATAACGTCATGCGCTTCTGGAATCTAAAAAAACCCACTATCGCAGCTGTAAACGGTCCGGCTCTCGCGGGTGGGTGCGAACTCGCAATGGCCTGTGATATTACGATAGCTGGAACTTCAGCAACATTTGGTGAGCCGGAAGTTAAGTTTGGGGCTGGCATTGTCGTAATGCTGCTGCCTTGGATTGTTGGCCCAAAAAAAGCAAAAGAAATTGCTTTTCTTGGGAAAGATCAGTTGGGCGCGGAGGAGGCCTGTGACCTTGGCATCGTCAATCAAGTTGTTCCTGACGATGAAGTATTAGCAACAGCGCTGAAAATGGCACGTGCAATAGCAGTTGTAGACCCCATGGTAATACGACGAACAAAACAACAAATTAACGAAAGTATGGAAATTGCTGGTATGGCAAGGGCGTTAAAACATTCATTAGAAATTGACCTAGAGCTGGAAGGGGAAGGCAGTGTTGACAAACAAGTTTTTCTCGAGGAGCTCCGCAAAGGGGGGCTGCGTGGAGCATTAACGTGGCGCGACAAGAGGTTTAGCGTTTGAGCAGAGATCTGTCGAAAGTAACTGATTTTCACTCAGCGCTAATGGCAGCGACCGCTGGTGGTGTATGGGATGACTTAGGTTGGCTGAGTATGGCCGATATTCAGCAGATGGCCAGCGTTCTGCATAAGGCTCTCCGACAATCTGGATTATCCCCCAGCGAACCGGTGCTTATTTCAATTGGAGGCCGCGCCGAAGACATTGCTAAGATCTTGGCAGTTATTGGGGCAGGAGGGGTTGCTGTACCGTTTCACCACAAATCCCATAACAATACGCGCGTCTATCTTGAGTCTTCAACGCGCGCGAGATTCGTTTTGTCGACGCCCAACCTCAAAAAACGCAGCCCGCCTGAACTAAAAAAGATTTCAGAGGTCATGCCACCAAAGCGTCTGTTGCTGGACGGTGCTGCTATGATCACATATACGTCGGGGTCCACCGGCAAGCCCAAGGGAGTTGTACTATCGAGAGACAGGATTTCAGCCAAATTTCACACAATCCTTGAGTCTATCGATATGGAAACGGAACCCTTTTTTGTGGTGCCTTTGCAGCTCCAGTTCAGCTTTGGTCAGTGGGCTACTTTTTTGCCATTAATGAGAGAGGGGGTAGTTCACATCACAGAGCAGTTCTCGGCTAACTGGGCAAGCCAAATCATTCGTGACAAGCCAGTAACACACTTTGCAGCTGTCCCGACTATGCTGCGGCTAATGTTGGAAGGTGAGCGCGTTGAAAGACACATGCACATATTAACCGGAGGAGAAGCAGTGAACTCCAAATTAAGCAGTGCTCTTTTTAAACGTTGGCCAAATGCCTCCATACATGGAATATACGGCTTAACCGAAACCGGAACCTGTGACATTTTTCGCCGTGATAAAATAGACCTTCCTTCTAATGACAGCCTTGGTTATCCGGCAAGACATATTCAGGTTAAGACAGACCCTTTAACCTCCGAACTACTTATCAACACCCCTTTTGCAATGCTTGGTTACCTAGATATGCCGGAGTTAACCGACGAAACAATTTGCGGCGGTTGGATCAGAACTGGCGATATTGCTGAAATCAACGAAGATGGTGGTGTGAGTCTCCGTGGCCGAATAAAGGACCTAATAAACAGAGGTGGCAATAAGGTTGCGCCGATTGAAGTTGAGGCTGTTTTTGCAGATCACCCTGATATCAAAGCTGTTTTAGTAACAGGCGTTCCCGACCCAAAGTTTGGTGAGTCCATTCATATGTTAGTAGTACCCAAAAATGCGAAGGCTCCGACCAAACAAGCTTTAATTGATTGGGCTAAAGATCGAACTGAACGGTTTAAGTTGCCGGATGTTGTGCATTATGGGGAGGAGCTGCCGCTTGGGCCAACTGGAAAAGCAGATAGGACTGCGCTACGTCATGGCATTCTTGGCCAAAGTGCTTGATGAGTAGACGCTACTTAGATCATGGCAGTGAGCGAAGTATTGGACTTTTGTTATTAGCCGAAGTTGGCGCAATGTCTTTATGGTTCGTGTCCAATGCGATTTTGCCTGAATTGGCGATAGAGGCTGAAATTGGCGCTTGGACTGAGGGATTGCTCTCAACCGCGGTTCAGGTTGGTTTCGTGATTGGAGCTTTAATGTTAGCTTATCATGGCACCGCAGACCGCTATGATCCTAGAAAAGTTTTTGCTGTTGGGTCAATCATCGCTGCCCTTAGCAACTTGCTATTGGTCCTAACAATACCTGGAAGCTCAGTTCAAATATTACTGAGGGGTATAACAGGATTCTGCCTTGCTGGAGTATATCCCGTAGGTATGAAAATTGCCGTCGGATGGACGGTGAAGCGTCGAGGTATTGTGGTTGGAATGCTTGTTGGAGCACTCACGCTTGGTTCAGCTGCTCCGCACGGCTTAGTTTTAATTGGTGGTGCAGACTGGCGTTTAACAGTCTTTTTGGCCAGCCTCCTCGCGTTTGTTGCCGCAGGGTTGATAATGTTTGCACGGCTTGGCCCATACCATGCAACTGCAGCACGTTTTGATCCGTCTGTACTTTGGTTGGCTTGGCGATTGCCAAAGGTCCGATTGGCATATGCAGGATATTTTTGTCACATGTGGGAGCTTTATGCGTTCTGGGCTTGGATTGCAGCTGCGCTGACGGCATCTCTTACCTTGTCAGGCGTTGATGACCCTATAAAAGTAGCGCGAATAACAACATTTATCTCAATAAGTTTTGGCGGACTATTGTGCGTTTTTGCTGGAGTTTTGGCCGATAAGATTGGCAAAGCGGTAGTTGCTGGTGGAGCGATGGCAATAAGCGGGGGGCTTGCAATTGCAACGGCGATTAGTTTTGGTGGCCCACCAACTTTAACCATCTTATTTGTCTTTTTGTGGGGGGTATTCGTAATTCCTGATAGCGCACAATTTTCAGCTCTCGTTGCCGATAATGCACCACCAGACCGTGCCGGTAGTCTGCTCACATTTCAGACAGCAATCGGTTTTTTACTGGCGGCTATTGTCGTGCAGACAATTCCAATAATGGCGCAAAGTATGGGCTGGCCAGTTACACTGGCTTTTTTGGGGGTAGGTCCAATTTTGGGCACTGAAATGATGAGGCGTTTGGTAAAATATTAGCACCCATGATGCTGTTTGTTAGCTTATGAACACCAAGGTGCCTTGGCTGTGTCAACGCTTGCAAATAGGCTTTTGTGGGTGGAGTGTCGGACGAAATGTGGGACAAAAATTCAGCTGTTTTAATTCATGAATCGTTTTCAATAGCTTACAAAAACTTTTGGAAGACTTCCCCTTCCGCCATACTCCTCTAATCTTTGGTCGGATCGTTAGCAAGCCTTACAGGTCAAATCGCCATGGTTCAGGGTAGAGACGATATCCTTCTTTTTCACGGGCTAGGTGACTGAAGGCGGGGAAATGCAAATGCATTCCTGCGACTAGCATTTTCTCACTAGCAGCCATATCAAAAATTCGTTTACGTGTTCGAATGGCAGTCTCAATATCAGAGTCAAAAGCGATAGCCACTTCAGGGCGTGCCAGCTGGATTTCAGGTACGTGCACCGTGTCGCCCCAAATTAGCAAGCTTTGCCCATTGCTCTCTACAAGATAGCAGCAATGCCCGGGCGTGTGGCCAAATGCATGAATGGCATGAATACCCGGAAACACCTCGCTTTGGTTGCTAAATAGCCGTGTTTGCTTTTTGTAAGGTGCAATTTGCTCTCTTGTGGCTTGAAAATAGAGGCGTTTGCCGCGTTCGTCAGCCCTTTCCATTTCAGCGTCATTCAACCAGTGTTTTGGCTCGTTCTCGTGCACCACCAGTTCTGCATTGGGAAAATTCTGAGATTGGCTGACCATATTGAACAAACCGGCTGAATGGTCTGGGTGCATATGTGTTAAAAGAACTGTGTCGATCGTTAGCGGGTCAATGTTTGCCGCTTTCATGTTGGCGAGCATCTTGCCTGCAGATGCTTGCATGTAATCGCCAGCCCCGGTTTCGATTAATGCCAAGCGTGCCCCATTTCGCACAATGAAAGCGTTAATATGAGTGCAACGGTTGGCATTAAAATGTTGCGCAAGCAACGCACGCGCGTCGGCGTAATCAATATTGCGCATGATATCTACGTCACCTGAGAGATAGCCGTCGGATAACGCTGTAATAGTTAAATCACCAACGCGGCGATGATAAACTCCGGCAACTTGAACCGTTGGCATTTCAGACATTGTTCTTCCTTTTACCAATTTTCCTATGTTATTTTAATGTTAATGCTATTTTAATGCTAACTTGAATCCAGACCACGCAAATCAAACAAACAGTAGCATTAAGCTTGTTTTCATAGTCTTTTAGGAATCATTGATTGACCCGATATTTGGCTACAAAATTCCAATCGATATCATAACCAAATCCAGCACTTTCATTCAGATGAAGATAGCCTTCCTTTATTTCAGCTTTTTTGGAAAAAAGACCTCCATGCCATAATGGGTTCCTATCCGGGTCTCCGTGTGATTCTGCTATAAAGCCAGCTCGTGGAAATGCTGATACTAAATGTCCATGCATTTCCGGGGCAAGGTGCGGCGCAATGAATATGCCATTTTGTTCAGCCATGTGGGCAATTCTTAAATGCTCGGTGAAACCTGAATGACGGGTTGAGTCAAACTGAATAAATTTGATGCCACCGTTCTCGATGAAGTCTCTAGCCGTGAATCTGTCAAATAGACGTTCACCATGGGCTATAGGTATTGATGTGGCCTCAGCTAACTTAGCAAAATCAGCTGGCTGGAGATACCAATGGAGTGGTTCTTCCAGCCATGTAAGGTTGAAGGGCTCCACCGCTTTGGCAAAATGGATGCATTCGTTGAGGTCGTAGCAAGCATTCATGTCCAGCATCAACATGGCGTCACCAATAGCCTCCCGCGTAGCTTTGACGCGTTTAACTTCTTCTTCCAATGTGTGATGCCCAACCTTTAGTTTAACTGCTGTATACCCCTGATCAATGAAGGCTTTCAGTTCGGCTGCGCAGGCTGTTATAGGTGCGCCCTTTTTTAGATAGCCGCCAGTCGCATAGACCGGAATTCTGGATTTTTCGCCTCCAAGTAACCTAAACACTGGCATATTGGCAGCTTTTCCTTTGATGTCCCAAAGCGCATTATCGATACCTCCAATAGCTGCAGTGATCTGAAGCCTGTCCGTTCTGGACAGAGGTGGGGGTAACCCGTCTTTAGCGTTCGCACCATAAGGACGCGGTGAAGTAAGTGAAAAAAGTTTATCCCAGATCACAGTTGAGGATCGAGCATCCATGCCTTTGATGATAGCACCAAATTCTTGAACATAATCAAGCACCTTTGAGAGGTTTGGTCCAGTGACTTGGCCAACCCCTTGAAGCCCGCTATCGGTGTTGATTTCGATTAAAAGGCAGGACATCTCAGAAAATGATTCTTGTGCGGTCCATGTTTTAACTTTGAGTGGCACGCTTATAAGATGTGCTTCTGTAGTCTCAATTTTCATCAAGTAATTCCGCTTAAATAGGAGTGAGTTTGACCATGATGGACAAAGCTACACCAAATAAAATTCGGGCTCCCACGGATCATTGCTTGCATTCGGCCTTTTGTAAACTGGATGTGGGATGGAATGTGGGACGATAGCTAACAATTTCAAGATTATTTATATTTTCCAATAATTTAATAGTTTTCTTGGAAGACTTCCACTCCTCCATTTTTCCTAAAGCTGTTAACTGAAATTATCTCTAAGCATGTCTTTAAAACCTCTGTAACGTTTTAACGCGTGTAACGCCTATTTTTAATCAAAAAATATTTTTCTATTTTCCGACGTATATAAGGTGATACCCGAAATAACGCGTTACCGCTTTTGAAGAAGAGTAACCGTTCTTTGGCTTCGGCACAAAAAAGGGCAGCCCGAAAGCTGCCCCGTGAGCCGTGGGTCGCTTACTATGCGACAAAAGTAACAATCCTAAAAACCACAGGCCTTGATGCGTCGTCCTTGATCATTGCTCAATATTTAATGTTTGGGGCCCAGTTCACGGGTTCTGAAGCAAGTCCCAAGATCAAACGCTTGCACACACAAATTTGTATCGTGTAGCTAAAATTGCCTTATGCTGAGTGACGCTATCAAATTGCCGATAGATGTTTGAACGCTCAACAAATGAGGGAATTAGAACATGAAAACAATCACCTTTGCCGCGGCGACGCTTTTTATGTTTTCCAGTGTGGCTTCAACTGCGGCAACCGCTGAAACCTTTACCTATTCTGGGGGTTGTTTTTGGTGCACCGAGGCGGACACAGAAAACCTTGACGGTGTCACCGAAGTCATTAGTGGCTTCACTGGCGGCACGACTGCGAACCCGCGATACGAGCCGGGTAAATGGGGTGACCACCGCGAGG
>Ga0255776_10002097_pt1 | contig 22557 bp, 20 predicted proteins | sample 071ome_19_FD_179974 | JGI IMG/M metagenome (GOLD analysis project Ga0255776, IMG submission 179974) | Coastal salt marsh microbial communities from the Groves Creek Marsh, Skidaway Island, Georgia - 071413AT metaG (version 2) | ecosystem: Environmental > Aquatic > Marine > Intertidal zone >... | reverse complement strand
CATTACCGACGAACCACCTTCAGCTGCTACACCAATCTTGGCGAACGGTAGGCTGTAACGAATGCTCTTACCTGCATAGGCAAGGTCAGCATGCAGTAGCAGGTTTGCACCAATACCCACAGCAACACCTTCCTGAGCAAGAATCAGTGGCTTCTCGAGGCCTGCGAGTGTATCGAAAATACCAGCAACACCCTCACGAACACCCGCCAGATCACCTTCTGGTAACAGATCGCGCAGGTCATTACCGGCAGTGAACTTGCCCTCAGCGCCAGTCATCACAATCACAGACACCGCTTTATCTTCATACGCTGACTTGAGAGCAGCAATAATGTCTTTATACGTCTGCACACGAATGGCATTCAGCACTTTCGGGCGGTTGATAGAAATCACCGCAATACGGTCGTTAACCTGATAGTCGATATCCTGGTACATAAGCATTCCTGAGCATGAGTCATAAAAGTAGGCAGGATAATGGCAAAGGAGAGCGGGAAGGGCAATGATCGAGAGTAACAGCTGGATGACTCTATCAGTCAACGCTGTGACAAAAGTGAACTGATCTGAATGTAAAGAGTATATGGATATACATACAGTATAATTCGGGATTTTCGAGCAAACTTGGCACGCTTTACATTCGCGCTTGCGCGTTTAGTCGGAGCGGGGTACCGTAAAGCCTAACTGAATCAACAGCTTACAAACTTGGTTTACAAGTTTATGTGCGCAGAATTTCCGAAATAACAGGCGTGCGCGTTTTTCTGGAAGGGAGATTTGAGTTATGGAAGATTCTTCAACTGAGTCAAAGAGTTATCCCGGAAACCTCGAAAGAGTGTCCCAGGATAAATGCGCACGCACACTAATAAGCTGTTAAGTGTATATGGAAATTTCAGAGTACAGGCACACTGATGGAGTAAGAAGGTGGGAATTGTCTTATGAAGGCATATTCTTAGTTTTGCTCCACGAAAATGCACCAATGCCCTATGCCAATCAGCTCCTAGCATTTGAGCCATTTGGTAAATTGCTTTGGGTGGAAAATCGAGCTACAAAGCAAGAGAATGATTACATAGTCAATATCTGGGTAAAAAATGGTTCTCTATACGCAGGTTCATTTGCTGGCTACGATCTAAAAATTAGCCCCGAAAACGGTAATGTTCTTGAAACTAAATTCACCAAGTAAACACTTAACAAGCAAAGGCAGCATCGCCCTTCGGGCTGGACGGCTTCGCCGCCGCTGCTTTGGGCGTTGTATGTGTTGATAAAACAGTCGTGAATTGGAGAGAGATGATGAAACGGATGTCATTAGCATTATTTTTATGTTTTAGTCCCTTCGTTTTTTCAGCTTCGTCATCCTATGTCTGCACGGTGGCTGGAGTATATTCCCTTAGCACTGATGGTGTCTTGGCTGATTCTGGAAAATCCCCATACCTGGATGCGAAGTTTAATGTCGACCGAGCTTCGGGAGTCGTACTCGGTGATGTTGGGAACTCTACTTACCCAATCAAGCAGGTTTTAGATCCGGGCGGCCCGGAACAATCTTACAAGGTTATATGGATGTCACCGTCAGTAAAAGGTACTGAAACCGGTCGAAACGTCGGATTCCTCGAAGTTAATGAATACTCAGAGCAACGATCTAAACCTTTTGTTCTTAACGACGGAATGTTTATCATGGCTGGAACCTGTGAATAACACATACAACAAGCAAAGGCAGGCTGGGACGGCTTCGCCGCCCCTGCTTTGAGCGTTATGCCATCCGAGGTTGAGAAATATATGAATGTTAATGATCTTCATCCAGCTCAGAAGTTTATGTATGAATACGGTTGTTTCACCTCATTTTGGTCAAATTTTGATATTTTAATGGATGTGGCTATATGCAAATTTAGCGGACAAGATCCTAGAACTTATTGCCTATTAAGGAGTAGGACTTCCGGTAATAAAAAAACAGAGCTAGAGAAATATGTTACCGATAGTAACATTTTGGATAAATTACAAGCAGTTTTTGATGCAGCGGAAAGAAATGATTGGGTGCATGGACACATATTAAATCCAAACGGAGATTTTTCTGTGCTTACACGCTTAAGGGTGGATACAAAAGCAGGCACTATTACTAATACGCCTGTCGATTTTATTAGTTCTCCCTTCCAAAATTTCTATGACGCCTTTGGCGAATTTCAAGAAGCTATTGGCATTACCAGTGACGAAGCAAATGAATACATTAAAAAAATCCAGGCATAACAAAGGTGTCCATTTGACCCTTGGGCCGTCGCTCCGTTTTGGGGTGGCTACGCCACTTTACCCCAAAACTCCACTATGGCCCAAGGGCAAATGACACCGGCGTTATGTTTACGGAGACAATGGAGGCATTAGATGGTGAAGGGATTTAAGCTGGGCTTGGGGCTAGCGGTCATGCTGTTATTCCAGGTTGCCTGGGCGGAGATTTCGAACAGCGAAAGGCAGGAGATCCTAGTTCTCGCGAAAACGATCTCAGAAGCGTCTGAGTCAAAGAATGTTGATGGCGTTCTTGCTGGCCTGACCAAAGACGTCTTGGTTGAGGTAGGGCAGTCAAATAGTCGGCCGAGAAGTTATGATTATCAATCATATCGTGAGTATCTCGGACAAGTATTTCCCATGATCTCAAACTACACGTATAGAAGATCGAATGAACGATTCTCGAAGGCAAATAGCGGAGAGTTTGTATTTGAGTTCGATCTGTTTGAGGGATATGTTTTCAACAATAAGTACGTAAGGGGATATCATACTGAGCGCTGGAATATCCGCCGAGCAGGTTCAGGCCTAAAGGCGTATAGAATTATCATTGATAAATAGAACATAACAAGTGCAATCAGCTGCCCCTTTGGGTCGTGGACAAAATTTCGCTCCGTCAGCATGTGGTTTGCTCCGTAAACTTACCACATGCTGTCTGCGCTGCATTTTGCCGCTTTTGCAGCCGTTATGTTTCCCAAAGAATTGAGATTATGCCTCGAATTATATTGATCTCAGTGCTGATGGTAATGGCGGGTGTAAATGTACTCCTTGATCTTCTACGTCACGCTGCGTTTTCAGATATACACATGAATGTTGTTGTTTCAGCCGTACTTGCTGGCTTCGCTACAGCTTTTCCGGCGGGCGCTGCATTCTTAATATCATCAAAAACTCGTTTTAAACTAGCTGGTATTAATATCTACCGAGCTTCTGCTGACTTTGTGCTTGGTATCGGCTTGTTAGCTTGGTTCTATTTATTGTTTATACGCGATCGCCCCGAATACTATGAGGGCGCATCGCATATGTATGTTGCAACATGGCCTGTACTACTTACCATAATTGCAATAGTTTTGTATTTAGGTTGTTTGTTGGTTCAAGGTACGCACTGGGCCATCAAACACAACAAGGTAATGTAGCGGAAAAATGATCTTGCCCCGATAAAACGGACACCAAAGTCAAACTGACGAGGTGTCCAATGCCAAAATATACTCAGCCAAGAAAGACTTGGCAGTATTCGAACGAGTTTAAAGTGAAAGCAGTTCAACTAAGCCTGATCGAAGGGATTCAGGTTCAGGAAGTAGCTAATACTCTCGACATACATCCATTCATGCTGTCACGATGGCGAAAAGAATACCGTGAAGGCAAGATCGTGGCAGATAAGCGTAAGAAGCTAACTGAGGCAACTAGCAAGCAAGAAAAGGAAATCTCGAAGGTTAAGAAGCTCGAAGCAGAGAACAAGAAACTGAAACAGGAGCTTGATCTGCTAAAAAAGTGGCAACGGTTTCTTGCGGAGGAACATCAGCAAGATATCGATTCATCGAGAAATTCGGACGAGAGCTAGGCATTAAGCGAACATGTGAATAGCTTGGAGTTTCGCGGAGTGGTTTCTATGCCTGGCTTAATAGAGAACCATCTGAACGTGATCAGTCGGATAAGGAACTGCGGCTCCATATCAAGCGTGTTTCAGATGCCAACGAAGGACGATACGGAAGCCTGAGAATCTGGAGAGCACTGCTAAAGCAGGGTTTTCAGGTCAGTAGGAAGCGTATCGCAAGGCTGATGCAAGAGATGGGACTGATAGCTCGGGTAACTAAGGTGACGTATCGAGCTCCATGTCTGAGACGCTTTCTGGCTTCTGGAGAGAGCCTTCGATCAGATGGCGCAGTTCCTGAAGCTAAGGACAAGCTTTGGGTGGCCGATGTGACGTACCTGAAAGTTAAAAAGCAGAGGCACTATTTGTCAGTCATCATGGATCTTTATTCACGACGAATCGTTGGCTGGAGTCTGGACACAAAAAGAACGACAGAAGTTACCCGCAGAACGCTCCAGACTGCAGTAAGAAAGCGCCGGCCAGACGAAGGCCTTATGCTTCATACAGATCGCAGAGTTGAATATCGTGGTTCAGAGTACCAGAAGCAGCTTCGTAAACTGGGAATTTCACATAGCCTCAGCAGACCAGGAAAGTGTACGGATAATGCTCACATGGAATCGTTCTTCCATTCAACGAATGGCTGAATTGATTCGCAATACGACATTCCATTCAGCGGAGGAATTGAAGTATGCTTTGGCGAGGTACATCAATGATTACTACAACAGAAAACGGCTGCATTCGGGAATAGGTTGCTGTTCACCGATGGAATATGAGCGAATAGCTGCATGAAAATGAACGTGTCCGTTTTATCGGGGCAAGATCAGGCCTCCACTAGTACTCGTTTCGCTCGCTTTCTAGCGGAGCGTTATCGCTCACATATAGGTAAACGGAAATGACAATAGTTACCGGGCTGATCGTCCTGTTGGTTGCTTTGCTTCATGTGTACTTTCTGATTCTGGAGATGTTTCTTTGGGATAAGCCAGCTGGTTTAAAGGCATTCGCACAAACCAAGGAGCAGGCAAGCAACACAAAAGTGCTGGCAGCCAATCAAGGCTTATATAATGGCTTTATCGCTGCGGGTTTATTGTGGGGCGTAATCCAGGGATCAGACGGGTATGACTTTAAGGTCTTCTTTTTGTCATGCGTTATTGTCGCTGGTGTTTATGGCGCTATGACAGCGAGTCGTAAAATTCTCTTTGTTCAGGCCGCTCCGGGGCTGCTTGGATTGTTGTTGGTCATCCTTTCAAGTTAAAAGAGGCGAGTTCGCTACAAGAAGTCGTTCAGCTGACCCCGCTAAAGCGCTCTGACCTGGAACCAATTTCATGGAAGGTTGTTCACCGAATGTCTGATTACGCTCCTGAGTACACAAAGGTAGAAAGGCTAAGGATTATTGCCAAGCATTTGGCATGGGCGATTCCAACTGTAGCAATCTTCAAATTGTGGTTCTTTCCCTGGTTCAGTGAATATGCTGATAATGCTCATTGCTATGATTATGGGTATTTCAGCGGAACACAGTTGGCTCTATATTCTGTGTATGTCGGGATTCCTATTGTTGCGGCACTTTTAGTCTTTGCGATAGAAGGCATCAGATCGTTAAGGGTGATGCGCCTCGGGCAGAGCCCACTTCCCGGCGAAAAAGTGTTTAGTCCCACGAAGTATAAGTTCGGTTTTAGAGCAAGAGTGCGGCCAGCTATCGTGTTGCTGATGTTGCTAGGTATGCTGAGCTTGGGTGTGTATGGGATTTCATTTGTTGAGAAAATAGTCACTGATAGTGATTATTCCCTCGACGGTTGTTCGTGACGGGCTCATTCATGAGCCTTGGTTCGGGGCACTACTATAATTTTGGTCTCTGGTGCATGAGGAGGACCTTGAGATTCAGTGATTTCGCCTGAGGACACTCCGGTCTGGAGGCCATTATGGTAGTATTGCGACTTTTCAGAAGATAGGCCTGTCCGGCCAAAAGGAACAATCTTGTATGGATGCTAGCCTGATGAAGAAGTTTGGTGTTGTACTGCTATTGGCTCTTTTCCTTGGTGGTTGTGGGGCTGATGGTAGCGAAACGGACGCCCCAGGCGTTCCGGAGGAAGAGCAGTCTCCGGAAGAACAATCTCCAGAAGAACCATCTCCAAAAGAACCATCTCCAGAAGAACCGTCTCCGGAAGAGCCGTCTCCAGAAGAGCCGTCTCCAGAAGAGCCGTCTCCAGAAGAACCGTCTCCAGAAGAGCCGGGTATCGATGATAGTGATGCAGATGGTGTGGAAGACAGTGTTGATGCGTATCCAATGGATCCGGCAGCTTCATTGGATTCCGATGGCGACGGTTTTCCGGATGAATGGAATGAAGGTTACACCAATTCTCTGATTGACACCGAGTTGTCACTAGATCCTTTTCCACATAATCCTGAGTGTTTTCTGATTGAGCAGATCGACGTGTCTGGTGAATGCTACGATGCCAGTACGATGCCTGCATTTACACCCACCTCTTTTTTCTCTGGCAATGATTTCATTTACATATACAGCGCTTCTCGCAAGGCTGTTTATCGTTGGTCAGTAACATGGAATCAGTATGTAGCCCCCGTCTATCTGGATGACGCTGCAGAAGCCATTACTTATTCAGAAGCACATCACCGCATATACCTTTCTTATGGTGACAATCAGATTCATTTTATTGATCTGACTGACAATGCTGGTCAGTATGAATTTACGCAGACGACAGCTGCAGTAAGCGGGCTTGTAGCGGCTGGAAATTACGTATTGGCGCACGATTCCAGTGGTGCTTGGGGTAGCCATTATATTTTTGATGTCACGGGGTATCGTACGGATTATAAGGAATGGCGGCAATTCTCAAGTGTCTATTCATGGAATTCAGAGTTATCGCGTCTTTACCACTTTCAGGATGGATTTAGTCCCAATGATTTGCTGTATGAAGACATCAATCAGGCTACGGGGCTGATCACTGCGAGCGGAGATAGTCCGTACCACGGCGATTATTCCATTCAGGCTCCTATCGTTGTGTCAGATGATGGCAGACTTGTTCTTCTGGGATCAGGGGATTTGTATGACGCTGAGAGCCTGACGTGGGAAGGGAGTGTTGGTAGCTTCGGTTTCGCTGTTTGGACTTCTGATAATGAACTTTTGACTACAGAGCAATCTGCAGGTGCTTTCAAAATATTTCGCCGGAATGATGAGTTTAGGGTCGTTGAAGTAGCTACTCTTCCGGGGATTTTGCTGGATATTATAAGTATTAATGGAAAAACCATCGTCGTTCGTAATGTTAGTAACAGCATCCTTATTTCATAGTTCACGCCGAACGATGACAGCGATGGCGATGGCGTTGATAACCTTGACGATGCATTTCCTCTGGATATCGCTGCATCGGAAGATTCTGATAATGATGGTTACCCAGATCGCTGGAACGCCGGCTATTCTGGTTCAGACTCAACAACTGGCCTGGTGCTTGATACCTTCCCTCAGGATTCTGCGTGCTGGTTAGAGGTACATTCTAATGGCGGTGGCGATTGTGATTATGAAGCCACAATGCCTGTATTCACTCCGGACGAAATTTTAGCTGACGAAAACGGTGTAGTTTATCTGTTTAGTGCAGAGAATGGAGCGGTGTATCGCTGGTCTTCTGATACTGGGGCGTATATCAATCCTTTGTACGTAGGTAGTAGTACTGGTCTGACGACTACCTTGCCTTCGCTGATAGCATATTCAGAAGCGCACTCAAGGTTGTATTTTGGTTACAGCACTGGGGATATAACGTTTATCGATCTGGACGGCTCTCCAGTTGAACGGCAGTTCACAACTATCGCTATGTCGGTGGATGGACTTTCCGCCGTTGGTAACTATGTCCTCGCTCAGGATAACAGTGGTGCGTGGGAGAGCCATTATGTCTTTGATTACAGTGGTTTTCAGACCGACTATCAGGATTGGAACCAGTATTCCCGTGTGTATGCCTGGAATGAACAGCTATCCCGTGTTTACTTCTTCCGAGATACCCAAAGTCCAAACGATCTGATGTTTGAAGATATTGATCAGGCAACTGGGATTATATCAGCGGAGGGCGAAACGCCTTATCACGGGAGTTATAGTATTCGGCCGCCGATCGTCGTTTCTGATGATGGTGAATATGTTCTTCTGGGATCTGGCGATTTATATGATGCTGTTAGCCTTGAGTGGGCTGGAAGCGTTGGTGATTTTGATTATGCAGTCTGGAGCACGGACAATGAGCTTCTGACCGCGCACCAGTCTGGAAATTCTTTTGTCTTGAATCGCCGAAGTGAGGCTTACGTGTTACAGGAGTCTGTAACTTTTTCAGGCACCGCTCTCGGCTTACTCAAAACCGGTGATCGAATTGTTATTGTCAGTCGCGTGAATGGTGAGCTTGTTTTTGCTGAGTTTACTCCAAATGATGACAGCGATGGTGATGGTGTAGATAACCTTGTCGATGCCTTCCCTTTGGATGCATCAGCCTCGCTGGATTCTGATAACGACGGGTATCCGGATAGTTGGAACGATGGTTATACAGACCTTGATTCAACAACAGGGTTGGAGCTCGATAGCTTCCCAGAAGATTCTGCATGCTGGTCAGAAGAGCACGCTACTAGCGCCGGTGCCTGTGATTACCAAGCCACAATGCCTGTATTTACACCGGATGAAATTCTGACTGATGTGAACGGTGTGGTTTATCTGTTCAGTGCAGAGAATGGAACGGTGTATCGCTGGTCATCTGTGACTGGGGCATATATTAATCCGCTGTATGTGGGTAGTAGTGATGGCCTTACAACAACCTTGCCTTCGCTAATGGCATACTCAGAAGTGCACTCAAGATTGTACTTTGGTTACAACACTGGAGAAATTACGTTTATTGATTTGGGTGGTAGCCCAGCTGAGCAGCATTTTGCGATGACGGCAATGGCCGTCAGAGGGCTGGCAAGTGTTGGTAACTATGTTCTGGCGCAGGATGGCAGTGGCGCCTGGGCCGCTCACTATATTTTTGATTTGTATGGTGTGCAGACGGAGTATTTAGATTGGAATTATTATTCGAGGGTCTATGCCTGGAATGAACAGTTATCCCGTGTTTACTTCTTCCGAGATACCCAAAGTCCAAATGATCTGATGTTCGAAGAGATTGATCAGGCAACAGGGTTGATTTCAGCCGAAGGAGAGACGCCTTATCACGGGGATTATTCGATACGGCCGCCAATTTCTGTTGTGAATAATGGGCAGCATGTAGTGCTTGGAAGTGGTGATATTTATCAAGCCGATAGTCTGACTCATGTGATTTCTATGCAGCAGTCCGTGTTTGATGTTGCTGCATTCGATGAGGTGATGGTTACTGCTCGACAGGCGCCTGATAAATGGCTGTTAGATCTTTATTTGTATTCTGATTGGAGTATTACAGCCTCATTTGAGTACAGCAGCGAAGTGATGAGGACTCTGGCCTTAGAAGATGAGCTTATTGTCGTATTAAAACATGGTTCACGCTTAGAGTTTGAAGTGATGAACCTTGGCGATAGCGATGAAGACGGTATTCCAGCCTGGTGGGAAGTGAAGTACGGGCTCTCAGATCAGGATGGGACGGATATTTACTTCGACCTTGACCTTGATGGAGTAAATAATCTTGATGAGTATCTTGTGGGTAGTGACCCTACTCAAGAAGATAGCGACAATGACGGCCTGAATGATTATGACGAGTTAAATACCTATTCAACCTCGCCGATAGATAGTGATTCTGATGATGATGGTCTATCTGATGATGATGAAGTTAACACCTACGGTACTGATCCTAATTTGACTGACTCAGATGGTGATGGCTTTGACGACAAAGTAGAGCTTGATTTGTATGGCACGGACCCCGCAGATGGCGAATCTATCCCAGAGAGCCTCGGTTCATTCACTGAGTCGTTTGAGAGTGGTGTCGTACCTGCTGGCTGGATCTCTATCGAAAGTAGTGACGCGAACTGGCTTGTGGATGTTTCTGAGGCGTCTGCCGGTTCAGGCAGTATTCGCTCTGGCATCATCTCTAACAGTCAACATAGCTCAGTGGTATTTTCAGGTCTTTTCCCTGCGGGAACCTTCTACTTTGATGCCAAAGTAGAAGCAGAATCGTGTTGCGACAAGCTTAAGGTCTATGTAGATGGTGTTCAGTTATTAACTATCTCGGCTGCTGATTGGTCCAGTCAAAGTATTTCTCTGGATGCCGGTGAGCATAGTATCGAGTGGCGCTATTACAAAGACGGTAGCGTCAGTATTGGGCGCGATGCGGCCTGGATCGACAATGTGCGCTTCGAGTAGTAGTGATAACGTAATTAATAGAGGGGCCTTTGCCCCTTTGTTCGTGATGAAACGCCGGCAGTAGCCGGCGTGTTTGTTTAATACCCTGAACATCCAGATTGTTCTGAAGCGACAGAGATGTCCTTTGACGACAATGTTGTCCATTTGTGTCATATTTTCCGTAGCCTAACTAAGTTAGCCTCCTGTGATCATCTGCTAGCAGTCAGCGTTTATACGAGGCCTGCTGTCGACCAGGGACACAAGGAGTAAATAATGGGTCATTTCTTTTCAGGTTTTACTACCAGCGAAAAAATCACTATTCAGAATGCAGCGATCGAAGCTCAGAAAGCCGTAGAAAACGCGTGGAAGGACATTCAAACCGTGAAGAAGACTGGGAGCACATCATTCCAGTATATGAAGTGGTTCGGCATGTACGACGCTAAGCGTGTGCAGACCGTGTATGAAAAGATCAACGCCATTCACTACGCGATGACCGCGAGCAGTGTTAAATGTGTGAAGTCAGCGGCGGGTGGCTATTATGCTGCAGCGAATCGTCCAGATCAGGGCTGGAGTATGCATAAGGTTAAAGACATCGTGAAAAGTGGTGGTTACACCGTTGAGTATACGAATCTGTTCTTTGGCGATGTCGATGAAGATGATGGCGGTAAACACCCTCAGACCCTGACCTTTATTCATGAGTTATCTCACGTTGTGGCAGCAACGGACGATGAGTCATACCCACCAGATACCTCTAAAGACTGCTACGGTCAGAAAATATGCCGCAAAATCGCGGAGAGTTATCCGGCAGTTGCTGTGACCAATGCGGATAATTATGGTTTTTACTGCACCGAATTTGTCTGATCTCTAACTATTGAGTTGAGAACGGGTTCGATAGCGACCTGATTTGATGTAAGACACGGTGCGAACCTATCTGGCTGCTCGATGTCGGATAGGTGTGTTCCGGTTGGGTCGCTTTGATGATGCGTACGTTTTCTTTTTCCTCTTTCGCTTATGTGCTGATTATTTCTTTGATCAGCCTCTCTGCTCGAGCACAGCCGACTGTCGAGGTCGTCTATCAAGGTCTCGACCGCCCATGGGGTATGGCGGAGGTTGCGCCGGGTAAGTTCTTAATTTCTCAGATTTCCGGCAGCTTTGTGCTGTTTGATGTGGCGTCTCAAACGACTAAGTCTGTTGCCGGTGCTCCCAAAGTTGTGTTTGAAGGGCAGGGTGGTTTGTTGGATGTCGCTGTTGCGCCGGGCTATAAGCCCGGTGGCTGGGTGTATTTTACTTATAGCGCTCCTGTTCAGAATCACGCGGCAACTGCATTTGCGAGAGCCAAATTCAATCTGAAAAGTGGTTTGCTGACGGACCGTGAAACCTTGCTTGTGACCACTTCCGTCAGTGATACGACCAGGCACTTTGGTAGCAGAATTGCGTTTGATGATGGCTATGTATATTTCACTGTAGGTGACCGGGGTGTGCGTGAAAATGGCCAGAATCTTAAAACGCATGCAGGTACTGTTATTCGCCTGAAGCGCGATGGCAGTGTCCCTGATGATAATCCTTTTGTTGATCGTGCTGGTGCGTTAGATGAAATCTGGTCGTATGGGCATCGCAACCCACAGGGAATTGCCTTCGATCTGGATGGGCGGTTATGGGCTATTGAGCATGGCCCCAGGGGCGGAGATGAGCTGAACCTGATCGAGGCCGGTAAAAACTACGGCTGGGCTGAAGTCTCTCAGGGCAAGGAGTATTGGGGGCCGTTTGATGTCGGCGTGAAAGAAAAGGCGGGTATGGAGCCTGCTGATAAAGTGTATGTGCCGTCCATCGCGCCCGGTAGCCTGATTTCTGTTAGGTCAGATAAATATGGCTGGCAGGGGGATTTGCTTGCCGGAGCACTCAAACTCACTCATCTGAATCGAATAGTTATGAAAGACGGTCAGCCGGTTAGAGAAGAGCGCTACTTTGTGGAACGGGGGCAACGTTTGCGGGCTTTACTCGAAGATCATGAGGGTACAATCTGGATCGCCACTGATGCTGGCGAGTTGTGGAAGCTAATTAGCGAGAAGTGAAACAAGGGAAAGGGAGTTATTCGTAATGGCGGGACGCCAATGCCTGATATGTAAATGTTTTGTTGCGTCGGCTCTACCTGTTGGCGGGGACGCTATCTGCGCTGACATCCAATGCCGGCGGTTGCACGATCAGCGTCTGACTATGGCCCCGAAGCTCTATGCGCCGTATCTGGCATTTCAGAAATCTTTAATCCGAGAGCGACGTGAGAAAGAATCTGCTCATAAAGAAAAAGTTGAGCGTATTTCCCGTGAAGAATACGAGGAAACTAATTCTGCATTGGCGGCATTTAAGGCTGATAGTGGGCGTGAAGATGTTGTCGAGCTGATCAGTTTGCCTTCAGCTCCAACGGTAGCTGTTCCCGTCGGCGAGGTGCGACGGCAAAAGTATATTCTTCATCTTCAGAGGGAAATGGCGGACGCTGTTGGTTGCGAGGATGTTACTCATCTGACGCAGGATCAACATTATACGCTGATAGACCGGCGCATGAAGCAGGATGCGTTTCTTGCAGAGCATCCGGACATTGCGAGGCGATCAGATGTGCTGTGCGGGATTTGCCGTGGCGGCTGTTGCATGGAAGGTGGTGATTACGCGTATGTCTCTTCTGTTATGTTGCGGCGGCAGTTAGACGCTGATCCGGAGTTAACATCGGACGAATTACTCGCTCGTTATATTGGTTGTATTCCTGACCTGGCTATTGAAGGTGGGTGTATTAACCAAGGTGAAACGGGGTGTGGCTTGCCTCGCGGTATGCGCTCGGATGTCTGTAATCATTTTCTGTGTGAGCCTGTCAGAGAACATCAGGCCAGGATGAAGCAGCTTGATGCTGTTCCTGATGCATTTGTTGTGCAACGCAGTAATCATCACTGGAATCGGTTTGCTTCAGACTCGGCTAATACTCTGATTGCCTGTTACCTGATAGAAGGCGAAGACTGCAATGAGGTTGCTGGTGTGAAGGCTGGGGTGATGGAGGGTTAAGCTGGGGGCTTGGATCGAAGTAATAAAAAAAGGGCGCATCAGCGCCCTTTTTAACAGCTCAGGTAGTTATTAGCTATTATGCAACTCTTCACAGGCGAAGAGGGTGTTCTCAAGCAGTTTTGCGCGAGTCATTGGGCCAACGCCGCCCGGTACTGGAGTAATGTGTGCCGCGCGCTCTGCTGCCGCGTCGAAATCTACGTCGCCTACCAGTTTGCCGCTGTCGAGGCGGTTGATGCCCACATCAATCACGATAGCGCCTTCTTTCACCCATTCACCTTTTACGATGCCTGGTTTGCCAACGGCAACCACAACGATGTCTGCCTGCTTCACAAAACCTTCGAGATCTTTAGTGAAACGGTGGCAGGTAGTAACGGTGCAGCCTTTCAGAAGGAGTTCGAGGCCCATAGGGCGACCAACAATGTTGGATGCTCCGACGATTACTGCGTGCAGACCAGTAATGTCGATTCCGGTGCCGTCGAGCAGGTCAATCACACCTGCTGGAGTGCAAGGGCGCAGCAGTGGCATACGCTGCGCGAGGCGGCCAACGTTGAAAGGATGGAAACCATCAACGTCTTTAGTTGGGTCGATACGCTCAAGAATTTCGTCAGACTTGAGTCCAGCGGGCAGTGGTAATTGAACCAGAATACCGTCGACTTCGTTGTCTTGATTCAGTTGGTCAATCAGATCCAGCAGTTCCTGCTGTGATGTGGTCGCTGGCAGGTCGAACGCTTTGCTGTTGATGCCTACTTGCTCGCAGTCTTTACGCTTGTGGGACACGTATACCTGTGAGGCTGGGTCGGTTCCTACCAGAATGACGGCCAGGCCTGGTGCGCGCTTGCCTGCGCTTAAACGTGCGTCTACACGTTCTTTAATGGATTCACGCATGGCTTTGGCGGTGGCGTTGCCGTCAATCAGTTGTGCGGTCATAGAAAGATCAACCTTTGCATTTAGTAGGAGCGGTAAAGCGCGCGATTTTCTCACGGCGTGACGTTAAAACAAAGGTCTCCGTTCCAGAATGTAGTCATTTATAGGTAAAACCTTCGAAGCGATTGTTTTTAAAGATTTTTTTAAAAAAGTAATTGACGGGCAGGGAGCCCATCTATAATATGCGCACCCACTTGAGAGACAGAAGTTTCCAAGTGTTGTTCGGGGTATAGCGCAGTCTGGTAGCGCGCCTGGTTTGGGACCAGGATGTCGGGAGTTCGAATCTCTCTACCCCGACCATTTAATCGCTAGATTAAATGGAACATGCGCCCGTAGCTCAACTGGATAGAGCATCGGCCTTCTAAGCCGAGGGTTGCAGGTTCAAGCCCTGCCGGGTGCGCCATGTTTATTGGCAAGCTCAGCAGTATGTGGTGGCCGTAGCTCAGTTGGTAGAGTCCAGGATTGTGATTCCTGTTGTCGCGGGTTCGATCCCCGTCGGCCACCCCACTTTTCCCCCTTATTAAACTTCCTTGTGTGTCTCCAAAAGCCTGATTCTGGCTGGTTTTCTCGTGGTGGTTTTATCGTGCCCTGCCTTAGGCTATAATCCGCGACCTTTATATTTATGCAGCTGGCCGGAGGCTGGCTGTTTCACTGAAAATCAGAATGAGAGGCATCTATGCAAGTGTCTATTGAGACAACCTCTGGTCTTGAGCGTTGCATGACCATTGGTGTTCCGGCATCGGAAGTTGAACAGAAAGTAACCGTTGAGCTGAAGAAGCTGTCTAAAGGCCGCCGTATTGATGGCTTCCGTCCAGGTAAGGTTCCACCATCTGTTGCTAAAAAGCTGTTCGGTAAGCAGGCTCGTTACGAAGCTATCTACCAGCAGATGCAGCAGTCTTTCTTCCAGGCGGTTGAGCAGGAGAAAGTAAAGTTGGCTGGTATGCCATCTTTCGAGCCGACTGTTGATGAAGAAGGCAAAGACCTGGAATTTAAAGCGACTTTCGAAGTTTACCCAGAGATCGCTCTGGCTGACTTCGCTGGTATCAAGGTAGAGAAGCGTACTGCAGAAGTTAACGACGCTGATCTGGATACTATGCTGGAAAATCTGCAGAAACAGCAGGCTAAGTGGAACGAAACTGAAGAAGCTGCCGCTGACGGCGATCAGGTTGTTATCGACTTTGAAGGTTTCATCGACGGTGAAGCATTTGAAGGCGGTCAGGCAACTGACTACAGCCTGACTCTGGGTTCTAACTCTATGATTCCGGGTTTCGAAGCAGGTCTGGTTGGTAAAAAAGCTGGCGAAGAAGTAACTCTTGATGTTGCTTTCCCAGAGGATTACCACAAAGAAGATCTGAAAGGTAAGCCTGCACAGTTCAAAACCACTGTTAAAGCGGTTAAAAAGCCAGAAATGCCAGAGCTGAACGAAGAGTTCTTCAAGAACTTCGGTATCGAAACAGCTGATCTGGCGGAATTCAAAGCTGAAATCCGCAAGAACATGGAGCGCGAACTGGGTCGTGCGATCCGTAACCTGACTAAGCAGCAGGTTATTGCCGGTCTGCAGGAAACCAACGAAGTTGACGTTCCTAAGTCTCTGGTTGATCAGGAAATCGATCGTCTGCGTCAGCAAGCTGTTCAGCAGTTTGGTGGTGGCCAGCAGCTGGATGCAAGCATGCTGCCTGCAGAGCTGTTCAAAGAACAGGCTGAAAAGCGTGTTGTTATTGGTCTGCTGATGAATGCTGCGATTGAGTCAAACGATCTGAAGCCTTCTGATGAGAAAGTTGAAGCACTGATCGAAGAAGTGGCTTCTTCTTACCAGGATCCGGACCAGGTTCGTGATTACTACAACAGCAACCCACAGCAGAAGGCCCAGGTAGAAGCTCTGGCGCTGGAAGATCAGGTTGTTGAGAAAGTTCTGGAGACCGCTCAGGTGACTGAAACTGCGTCTTCTTATGAAGAAATTGTTCGCATGGCTAACCAGCCTGCATAAGAACTTTCTATTCATACCTGACTTTCTGCCAATACATGGCTAAACTGAAAAACAGCCGCTATCCTTTTGAGATACGGCTGTTTTTCTTTTTATACGTCAGGGAGTACTGGGTCGAATGTTTGACTCCATCAAGCAACAATCCGAAATCATTGATAATGCGCTGGTCCCTATGGTTGTGGAGCAATCCGCACGCGGCGAGCGTTCCTACGATATCTACTCACGCCTGCTGAAAGAGCGCGTGATCTTCCTGGTAGGCCAGGTAGAAGATCACATGGCGAACCTGGTGGTTGCTCAGCTGCTGTTCCTCGAGTCTGAGAACCCGGACAAGGATATCCACCTCTACATCAACTCTCCTGGTGGTTCTGTGACTGCGGGTATGTCGATCTATGACACCATGCAGTTCATCAAGCCGGATGTCAGCACCATGGTGATTGGTCAGGCATGTTCAATGGGTGCGTTCCTGTTGGCTGCAGGCGCAGAGGGTAAGCGCTACAGTGTGCCGAATTCCCGCGTCATGATTCACCAGCCTAGCGGTGGTGCACAGGGGCAGGCGACCGATATTCTGATCCATGCTCAGAACATCCAGGACACTAAAGACCGTCTGAACCGTATCCTTGCGCAGCATACTGGCCAGCCTCTGGAGAAAGTTATCGCGGATACCGAGCGAGATAACTTTATGGATGCTGAGACAGCTAAGGCGTATGGCCTGGTCGACGAAGTCCTGACAAAACGGGCATAACGGAATATTCCGCGATTATTTATTCCGGTGGCTTGAAATTGCCATCGGAAAGTACCATCTTAAAAACTGAAATAAGAAATACGACGAGGCAGTCGAATGACCGACGATACAAAAGGCAAAGGCGACGACAGCGGTAAGCTGCTCTACTGCTCATTCTGCGGTAAGAGCCAGCATGAAGTCCGTAAGCTTATTGCCGGCCCCTCGGTGTTTATCTGTGACGAGTGTGTCGACCTGTGTAACGACATCATTCGTGAGGAAGTACAGGAAGCCGAGAATAAGGGAAGCTCCGACAAGCTGCCAACTCCTCAGGAGATCAAGGCAACGCTTGATGAATACGTAATTGGCCAGGACAAGGCCAAGGTGGTATTGGCGGTCGCCGTTTATAACCACTACAAGCGTCTTCAGCATGACGGCGGCAAGGCCGGGGTAGAGCTTTCTAAGAGTAATATTCTGCTGATCGGTCCAACCGGTAGTGGTAAGACTTTGCTGGCCGAAACGCTGGCGCGTCTGCTTAACGTTCCTTTCACCATTGCTGATGCTACCACCCTGACGGAAGCGGGCTATGTTGGTGAAGACGTTGAAAATATTATTCAGAAGCTGCTGCAGAAGTGTGACTACGACGTTGAGAAAGCTCAGCGTGGCATCGTCTACATTGATGAAATCGATAAGATTTCACGTAAATCTGATAACCCATCCATCACGCGTGACGTGTCGGGTGAGGGTGTTCAACAGGCGCTGCTGAAACTGATTGAAGGTACCGTTGCTTCTGTTCCACCGCAGGGTGGTCGCAAGCATCCGCAACAGGAATTCCTGCAGGTGGATACTTCGAATATTCTGTTCATTTGTGGCGGTGCGTTTGCTGGTCTGGATAACATCATCCGTGATCGTTCAGAGAAGAGTTCTATCGGTTTCTCTGCCACCGTTAAAGGTAAGCAGGATCAGAAGTCCGTTGGTGAAGCGCTGCGAGAGATTGAATCTGGTGACCTGGTTAAGTTCGGTCTGATTCCAGAGTTCATTGGTCGTCTGCCTGTTGTGGCAACGCTGGATGAGCTGGATAAAGATGCGCTTGTTCGCATTCTGACTGAGCCTAAGAACTCACTGGTTCGCCAGTACGAGCGTCTTTTCGAAATGGAAGACGTTGAGCTGGAGTTCCGTGATGCTGCACTTGACGCCATTGCCAGCCTGGCAATGGAGCGTAAAACTGGTGCTCGTGGTCTGCGCTCAATTCTGGAGTCGGCACTGCTCGACAGTATGTACCGTGTTCCTTCAGAAGAGCACGTTGCCAAGGTCGTTATTGAGGACTCTGTGATTCGAGGTGAAGCTGAGCCTATCCTGATTTACGAAAGTAATGATGTAGGTAAAGTGTCCCCGGATGACGATTGATCCGCAAAACTGACACTGTCTGACAGGAAAAGGAGCCGAATGGCTCCTTTTCTTTTCTGTGTCCCTTGTAAATTAGAAACCACACCCCCACTATCAATACAGATTCACCGTATTTACATCAGGTAGTTATATGTCTCAGCTTAATCTTCCGCTTCTGCCGCTCCGTGATGTTGTCGTCTTTCCGGCAATGGTTATCCCGCTGTTTGTTGGTCGTGAAAAGTCGATCCAGGCGCTTCAGGAGGCGATGGATGGTGATAAAAAAATCATGCTGGCTGCCCAGCGTGATGCCGCCGACGATGCTCCAACTCTCGAAGGAATGCATGAGATTGGTACGGTTGCGACCATTCTGCAGTTGTTGAAGCTGCCTGACGGTACCGTAAAGGTTCTGGTTGAAGGCGACGTGCGTGCACGCCTTGATAACCTGATCGACGAGGGCGAACTCTTCCGCGGTGAAATTACTGTCTATGAAGAAAATGATCTGGGTGAACGTGAAAATGAAGTTCTGCTTCGCTCACTGACAGGTCATTTTGAACAGTACGTGCAACTCTCTAAGAAGGTGCCGAGTGAGGTGCTTTCAACCATTTCCAATATCGAAGATGCCAGTCGCCTGGCGGATACCATTGCTGCCCATCTCTCCATGAAACTTGAAGAAAAGCAGGTGGTCCTCGAGGTGCTTGACCCTAAAGAGCGGGTAGAGCATCTGATGGAAGTGATGGAATCTGAGATCGATCTGCTCAAAGTAGAAAAGCGCATTCGTGGGCGTGTTAAAAAGCAGATGGAAAAGAGCCAGCGTGAGTACTACCTGAATGAGCAGATGAAGGCGATTCAGAAAGAGCTGGGCGATATGGAAGATGGCTCTAACGAATTCGAAGAGCTGACGAAGAAGATTGAAGAGTCTGGCATGTCGAAAGACGCCCGTGAAAAAGCGGATGCCGAGCTCAAAAAACTGCGCATGATGTCGCCTATGTCGGCAGAGGCATCAGTAGTACGTGGTTATCTTGATTGGCTGGTTAACCTGCCGTGGAAAAAGCGTAGCCGCGTAAATAACGATGTTACCAAGGCCAAAGAGATTCTTGATGCCGACCACTTCGGTCTGGAAGAAGTCAAAGAACGTATCCTTGAGTATCTGGCGGTGCAGGGGCGTGTGAAGAAAGTTCGCGGCGCCGTGCTTTGCCTGGTTGGACCTCCGGGTGTGGGTAAAACCTCGCTGGGTAAATCCATTGCCCGCGCAACAAACCGCCAGTTTGTACGTATGGCTTTGGGTGGTGTGCGTGACGAAGCGGAAATCCGTGGTCATCGCCGTACCTATATTGGTTCTATGCCTGGCAAGCTGATTCAGAAAATGCACAAAGTGGGTGTGCGCAACCCGATGTTCCTGCTCGATGAAATCGACAAGATGGGCATGGATCACCGTGGTGACCCGGCATCTGCATTGCTTGAAGTGCTGGACCCTGAGCAGAATTCTACCTTCGCGGATCATTACCTCGAGGTCGATTACGATCTGTCCGATATTATGTTTGTGTGTACGTCGAACAGTATGGACATTCCAGGGCCGCTACTTGACCGTATGGAAGTGATCCGTATTCCGGGTTACACCGAAGATGAGAAAGTAAATATCGCTCGTCGTTACCTGTTGCCTAAACAGATCAAAATGAATGGTCTGAAAGATGGTGAGCTGGATGTGAATGATGATCGCCTGCGCGAAATTATTCGTTACTACACTCGCGAAGCGGGTGTGCGTGGTCTTGAGCGTGAAGTAGCCAAACTGTGCCGTCGTGTGGTTAAAGCTAACATGCTGGAGAAATCCAACACGCGTCGCGAAATTACAGAAGAGCTTCTGCAGGAATATCTGGGAGTACGTAAGTTCTCTTATGGTCTGGCCGCAGCTGACAATCAGATTGGTCAGGTGACTGGTTTGGCGTGGACGTCTGTGGGTGGGGAACTGCTCACGCTGGAAGGCGCAGCAACGCCAGGCAAAGGTCGCATCATTAAGACCGGTAAGCTCGGTGAAGTAATGCAGGAATCGATTCAGGCGGCGCTGACCGTTGTCCGTTCGCGTGCGTCGGGAATGGGTATCGCGGAAGATTATTTTGAAAAGCACGACCTGCACATCCACGTGCCGGAAGGCGCAACACCAAAAGATGGCCCTAGTGCGGGTATTGGCATGGTGACTGCTCTGGTTTCTGTGATGACTGGAATTCCAGTGCGTGCAGATGTGGCGATGACAGGTGAAATTACACTTCGTGGAAAGGTACTTGCCATCGGTGGTCTGAAAGAGAAACTTCTTGCTGCGCACCGTGGTGGTATCAAGACGGTTATTATTCCGAAAGAGAACGAAAAAGACCTTCGTGACATTCCGGATAACATCAAAGCGGACCTCGAAATTCTCGCCGTTGATTGGATAGACGAAGTGCTGGATGTTGCCCTCGAAAGCAAACCAGAGGACGTAATTGGTGAAATTTTGACCGGAGATGACGCCAAGGCGCAAAAAGATGATGCAGGTCGCCCAAGTACGCACTAAGGCTGCTTGACGCTCTTGGGGGTAGTTGGTATAAATCAACGCTCTCGAGTTTCTGTGGCGATCGTCCAGTCGCACAACAAAACTAAATATATGGATGCTATAAGGGGATACGTGTGAACAAGTCTGAACTGATTGATGCTATCGCAGCTTCTGCTGACCTGCCTAAAGCTGCTGCTGGTCGCGCTCTGGATGCAATGATTGACGCCATTGGTGGCGCTCTGAAAGAAGGTGACCAGGTTGCTCTGGTTGGTTTCGGTACTTTCCTGGTTAAAGAGCGTGCAGCTCGTACAGGTCGTAACCCACAGACCGGCGCTCCAATCGAAATCAAAGCGGCAAAAGTACCAGGCTTCAAGCCAGGTAAAGCTCTGAAAGACGCTGTAAACTGATAAGCCGTAACAGGGTTTAGGACCGGTAGTTCAGTTGGTTAGAATACCGGCCTGTCACGCCGGGGGTCGCGGGTTCGAGTCCCGTCCGGTCCGCCAGAATAAAGCGCATCCCTGATGCGCTTTTTTTGTATTGATCGCCAGAATTTAATAATTCTGGATAAAAATAAAATGACGCTCATATTGTCGATGACGGCAATAGGGCCGGAGCATCCGGTCCATAGGGAGGAAACATGTTACAGACCATGCGTAACAATGCGCAGGGCATGATCGCCAAAGTAATTGTTGGTTTTATCATCATCGTATTTGCCCTTTGGGGTGTAGAAAGTATTGTCAGCCTTGGCGGTGGCGAAAAGCCGGTTGCAACGGTCGGTGACTACGAAATTTATAAAGCAGAAGTTCAACAGAAAGTTGTTGAGCAGAAAGCGCAGCTTCGTCGCCAGTTTGGAGAGCGTTACGACGAAGGTCTGTTTAATGAAAAATTCCTTGAGCAGTCTGCCCTTGAGCAGCTGATCAACGAGAAGGTTGCTCAGCAGCAGGCTGATAATATGGATCTGTATGCATCGTCCGCTGTGATAGATGAGATGATCCGTAATACACCTTCTTTCCAGTCTGAAGGTAAATACGATCCAGAACAGTTTAAGCTGGTTCTGCGTATGAACGGTCTGTCACCGGTACAGTATCGTGCGATGCTGGCTGACAGTGTTCGTCAGAATCAGGTTCGTGCGGCGTTTATGCTGTCGACCATTGAAACTCCGTTTCAGGTTAAGTTGAACCAAGCTCTGGATAATGAGCAGCGCACATACCGCTTTGTCACTGTTAAAGCAGATGAATTTAAAGAGGGTGTTGAAGTTTCTGACGAAGAAGTTCAGGCGTATTACGATGAAAACATCGATCGTTTTATGACTCCTGAAAAAGCGCAGATTAAATACGTACAGCTGAGCAACAAAGATATTCAGGCAGCGCAGGACGTTACCGAGGAAGATCTGGAAATTGCTTACGCTGATTATGTTGCTGCGCAGCAGGACAAAGAACAGCGCGAATCTGCGCACATCCTGTTTGAAGTAAATGATAGCCGTAATGAAGATGAAGCGATTGCTTTGGCAAATGAAGCGCGCGCTCGAATTTCTGCGGGTGAAACTTTTGCTGCAGTAGCTGCTGACGTTTCTGAAGATCAGGGCTCAGCCGATATGGGTGGCGAACTGGGTGTGAACCCTCGTGGTGCGTTTGATCCTGCATTTGATGATGCACTGTTTGCATTGGAAGAAGGTCAGGTCAGTGAGCCTGTTGTAACTGAATTCGGTGTTCACTTGATTAAAGCGGTGAGTGTTGTTGCACCAGAAGTTGCTTCGCTTGATGATGTGCGTGCAGAGCTGACTCAGTCTGTTCAGGCTGAAAAAGCAGGCTTCCTGTTTGCTGAGCGTAGTCAGGAATTGGCAAACATGGCCTTC
>Ga0255776_10002094_pt1 | contig 22581 bp, 18 predicted proteins | sample 071ome_19_FD_179974 | JGI IMG/M metagenome (GOLD analysis project Ga0255776, IMG submission 179974) | Coastal salt marsh microbial communities from the Groves Creek Marsh, Skidaway Island, Georgia - 071413AT metaG (version 2) | ecosystem: Environmental > Aquatic > Marine > Intertidal zone >... | reverse complement strand
TTTTCTGGCTGGTCTTCACCTTCAGCATTTCGAGCATTGGTTCCTGCGCTGGCTCTATGTGATCGGTGGACTACTTGGCTGCGCGTGTATCGCCACAGGGTTCATGTTTTTTGTCGAAAAACGCAAACAACAGCATGCTAAATCCGGATCTCAGGGAAGCAGAATCGTCGATGCTTTTGCTGTTACAACCGTGACCGGTATGGTGATCGCTGCCATCGCCATGCTCATTGCTAACCGTATTATTCCCTCTGCGACCGAAGGCAAGGGTGATATAGAAATACTCGTTTTCTGGTCTGTATGGACGCTTTCGTTTTTGCACGCGATATGGCGCAGTGCTCCAGTCGCATTGGCGAAGACTAACCCCGCTTGGAGAGAGCAGACGGTGTTAATTGCCATACTGGGCGCTGTCGCGGTGATCGCTAACTGGGTAAGCACCGGCGACCATTTAATCAAAACAGTCTTCACCGACCCGTATTGGGCCGTCGCGGGTGTCGACCTCAGTCTGCTTGCGGGAAGCTTGATTGCACTGCTCGCAGTGAAAAAAATGACCGCGACTCATGAAACAGAACGCAAACAGGAAACCAGGCAAGAAAAACTAGCGACAGGAGAAACCGCTTATGAATGAAGCAGCATGGTTAACAGCCGCCTTTGCACTGATGCTGCTGGCAATGAGCTGGTTTGCGCTCTCTCTTAAGGCCCACTGGAAACAGGTTATGAGCGGTAAGCCAGCCTCCCGCCTTTTACGGGGCCTCGGCTGGATATGTGTAGCTCTATCTGGTCTGGCCTGCCTTCAGGCTGACCACGCCTCAATGGCAGTGCTTGTCTGGGCAATGCTGAGTGCTGCGGCTGCTTTTATTGTTGGCCAGGTGCTGAGCTACCGCCCCGGCCTGCTTAAGCCTCTCGCACTGTTCAGAGCATAGAAAAAGTCGATTAAATGAATCCAAACTCAGTGCCGGCCCAGTATCCGGCCACTGAGAACAGAATCAGCGCCAGAATCAACATCACACCATCGCGCGTACTCAAGCCGATAGCGGCGAAAATAATCGCAAGCGCAGGAATGGCGGCAGCCATAGGGATGAGTTCCAGTGGAATCATCAACAGACCAAAGATGACGCACAATGCAGCGATTAAGCGACTGATCACTGGGCCAAATAAAAAGGTGACCCGCGGTTTAAATAGTCGGTCAATACGTTTGGTAATTGGCGTAATTTTATCAACGCCTTCACTGAACCGCTCTCGATCGAAATCTGCTTTGCGTAAGCGGGAAGGAATCCAGGGGTGACTCTTTCCAAATACTTTCTGTACTGCAATGAGGGAAATCAGAATCCCACACATGCTTGGTATACCAGGAATAGCGCCACTGGGTAGAAAAGCGATCAAGGCAGGTGCCATGAGCAGAGGGCCGAAACCACGTCCCTCAAGAGATCTGACAATATCTCCCAACGAAATCTTGTCGTTATCAGTGTCATCACGTAATGTCGTGAGTACAGTGGTAATATCGAGTTTGTCAGGCACTCATATCTCCTCAAAGCCAGTATTTTATCAATTAATTGTGCATTGAGCAGATGACATTAATATTGTTATTCCTGAGTTAAATACAGAGCATACTTTACTATGCGCGCAGTCAACTTCTCGCGCAACGACTTAGATTTAGTGAGCCTCATGCGCTCCAATTCCGCTTCATAATCAGGTAGCTGTGTCGTTAAAGCACGGTACAGCAATCGTATTTTACCACGAGTAGACGCCGACTCTCTCTTTAAGAGCTGCAAAGCCTTAACCAATCGTTGCTCTACCTCGTTAAAATCACTGCCAAGTGGATAATCAATCAGACTTCCGTTACGGCGACAAGCAGCAAAGCGCTTTTCCAGAGCCCCCAGAGTATTTCTTTGCCTGATCACATCCAGATTAAGCTCATTGGAATCAACAGACGAACCTAGCTTACCTGCTGCAACCGCACTCTCTTTCAGATTTGTAACAGCGTCCGATGACGATACACGGAGCATGCGCTTGATGCACTCTTCATCTGAGGCAAAGCGCAGATCAGCGATGCCGTATTCGGTGACGTAAATATCGCGAAGATGGCGCGGTATCGTCAGATTTGGCAGGTCCCAGCGAATGTTACTTTCGGACTTTTCCCCGCGTGCGGCATGAAACATAAGAACAGAACGAGCCTCGGGTAAGTCAGCCGCCATTGATACAAAGTTGTATTGGCCACCGACGCCGGAAACTACACGGCCATCTGGCAATGTCTCTGAGGCGGCACCACCCAATGGCGTCGCCATCATGCAGATATTCATAAACCGGGCGTGTCGTCTCTGCTGAACTTCAAGCTCGTACTCAGGGCCGGTAATCGAATTAATCCGACCAATGCGATCCATTTCAAGCGTATTTTCTTGGGTACCCTGCTCACCAATCCATTGATAAAACTCGGGAGAACCAAGATAAAAACCGCCCCGAAGATACTTGCCTTTGGTTTCAATAATTTCTTTCTCGTCGGCGGATAATTCACCCGAATTGAGTTTGCGCATCAGGGCCAGATCATCGACCACGCGCCGCTTCATGATGCCGTGTTCTACGAGTGCTTTGAAACCTTCGTTGACCATCTCGCTACAACCGTACACGCCGATTTCAAAAGGTTCATAGCCTCCAGAGTCGCGTACCAGTTGCGACGACATAACGTCTGGATCAAGTGCCTGAATTATCTCACGGTATAGCCGGTTATCCGTATGGCGAAGCACCAGTGCGTAGCAAAGTGCATCCGCCAATGCACCAATACCCACCTGTAAGGTACCGCCGTCTTTTACCAGCAATGAAGCATAAAACCCGATCGCGAAGTCACTGTCAGACACCGGCTGGCGAGGCAGTGCAAATAACTGGTCATTTGTTGTGTCGACATCCAGAACCGTATCAAAGAAACCCGACGGCATTGCTGCCTTACCACCCACCCAGGGTAAATTTCTATCAACTTCAGCAACGCAATAGGGGCGAGGCTGGCCTGCCTGATGTATCCGTTCAAGTACGTCCTGAGTCAGGTCGGTATTTGATGACAGTGAGTATCGACCACTCTCTTTACTGGCAACTCTCTGAAAAACAACGTTGATGTCTTTGGTCGAGAGCGCATCGGCGACTTCTGTGTAATTGAGGCTGTTGTAATTCTGCTGCCCTTGCGGAGACTTAACGTAACTTCCTGGCTGGGTATAAAACTCTTCGACATGGATATTGTCTGGGAGCCTTCCCGCTTTCATGTCGTCTGCGTATTTCAGGCGCGGAAAGTTCTTACCGTAAAGGCGTTCAACAAAGGGGGTGAGAAATCGGGATTCGAGATCCGAAGACGGTTCAGGCGGATTCAACGAAAGTGCAGTGAATATGGTAAGAGACAAATCGCTGCGGTTCTTAACGGCATCATACAACGCATTGATTAACCGATTTGGTTTGCCCAGCCCGAGAATGGCTGCCAGACGGATGTCCGGCCCACAGGTCTTGATGACCTGCTCGACCACTCTGTCGTACGAAGTAAACTGCTGTGTCATATCGTCCATATCCGGGTTGGACTTTACCGCGCCGCCAGAGTTCAGCGACGCTTACGTGGTCCCGCTTTGGCCTGAACTCCGCCCTTGCGCTTGGCAGCACCCGACTTGGGCTTAAACCCAGGGCGCTGATGACGTGTTGAAGCCACTTCATCTTCTGCCGGAATCAACGCATTCGGACCACTGCCAATAAGATCGGTGCGTCCAATACGCTTAAGCTCTTCTCGTAATGCAGGCCACCCTCGGGAGTCGTGATAACGAAGGAAAGCCTTTTGCAAGCGACGCTCCTCAAGCTTGCGCGGAATGTGCATTTTCTTCGATTTGTAACTCATGCGATGCAGTGGATCACGTTCTGAGTGATACATCGCCGTCGCGAGAGCCATCGGCGAAGGATAAAAGGTCTGTACCTGATCCACACGGAATTTATTGCGCTTAAGCCACAACGCCAGGTTCATCATGTCTTTGGTTTCAGTTCCCGGATGCGCGGCAATAAAGTACGGGATCAGGTACTGCTCTTTGCCCGCCTCTTTCGAGAATTTATCGAACATGCGCTTAAAGGCGTCGTATGTGCCCATGCCTGGCTTCATCATTTTATTGAGCACATTCATCTCAGTGTGCTCAGGTGCAATCTTCAGATAACCGCCCACATGATGTGTCACCAGTTCACGCACGTACTCAGGATCTTTGACTGCCAAGTCATAACGCAGGCCTGAGGCAATCGCGACACGCTTGATGCCCGGCAAAGCACGTGCAGCTCGGTACAGCTGAGTCGTTGCACTGTGGTCGGTTTTCAGGTTTTTGCAGATCCCTGGAAAAACACAGCTCAAGCGGCGACAATTCTTAAGTATCTCGGGGCTCTTACAATTCAGGTGATACATGTTGGCGGTCGGGCCACCAAGGTCTGAAATGGTACCGGTAAAACCCGGTACTTTATCCCGGATTTCTTCAATTTCGTTAATGACTGATTCCTGAGAGCGACTCTGAATAATACGCCCTTCGTGCTCGGTAATTGAGCAGAAGGTACAGCCACCAAAACAGCCACGCATAATGTTGACCGAGAAACGGATCATTTCGTAGGCTGGGATCTTAGCGTCTCCGTACGACGGATGCGGCACACGTTGGTACTGAAAACCAAACACACTGTCCATTTCGTCAGTTTCGAGTGGAATCGGTGGTGGGTTTACCCAGATTTCACGCGTTCCGTGCTTCTGTACCAGAGGTCGTGCGTTGTATGGGTTTGACTCCTGGTGCAGCACCCGCGACGCATGCGCATACAAGGCACTGTCATTACGTACTTTTTCAAACGACGGCAAACGTATCACCGTGGTTTCAGGGTCAAGGTCAGCCTTGCGATGCAGTGGCATGGGTACAATTTTCACCGGCATCACATCACTGTCTTCAGACTCTCCTTCTGCTGCATCACCATTAGTGCTGCACGACATAGTCTCCGTATCTTTCATTTCATACGGGTTAGGTATCTCGTCAATGCGGCCGGGCCAGTCGATTCGTGTTGAATCAACTTCAGACCACCCCTCTGGTGTGGCATCGCGCACGATGGTCGTACCACGAAGGTCAGTAAGATCGCTTACACTGCGCCCCTGTGCCAGGGCGTGGGTCAGGTCAACAATCGCGCGTTCGGCGTTGCCGTACAGAAGAATATCTGCGCCTGAATCGATCAGTACCGAGCGACGAACCTGATCACTCCAGTAGTCGTACTGAGCGATCCTGCGTAGGGATGCCTCAATACCGCCGATCACAATAGGCACATCTTTGTATACTTCACGGCACTTCTGTGAATAGACGATAACCGCCCGGTCTGGACGTTTACCCGGCTCTCCGTGGGGCGTGTAGGCATCGTCAGAGCGGACTTTGAGATCAGCGGTATAGCGGTTGATCATGGAGTCCATGTTCCCCGCAGTAATACCGAAATAGAAATTCGGCTTACCCAGTTTGGTGAAGTCGTCAGGGTTGTTCCAGTCTGGCTGAGCGATGATCCCCACCCGGAAGCCCTGAGACTCGAGCATCCGCCCCATCACCGCCATGCCGAAGCTGGGGTGATCAACGTACGCATCGCCCGTGACAAGAATGACATCACACGAGTCCCAGCCAAGCTGATCCATTTCTTCCCGCGACATGGGCAAAAACGGTGCTGTGCCGAAACACTCTGCCCAATATGGATAGTTAGAAAACAGATGATTTTCTTTCTGATTCGAAGGTAGAGACATGGAAACCGCTAAAGTTGACTGCTTTAGTGGGGGATTATCCCCAAACAGAGGCCCCGACTAAAGCGAAATCGTGTAAAACTGTACTCCGATGGTCTTATTCATCATCCTCACGCATGCGAGCGAGGCGCTCCTCTTCCTCCTCCAGCGCCGCCTTAATCGACAGGATCACGGAATCGACATCCGCAGACTCAGCGTCTTCTTCAAACACACCGGTCAGCTCCGTATCGGCAAGCAGCGCCCCGTCCTCGTATAAGGCCCACATTTCTTTGGCGTACCGGGTTTTAAGGAGATCAGGCGCGAACTGAGCATAATATTGAGTCATATTGCGTACATCGCGCTCAAGCATGGTGAAGGCATTGTTGTTGCCCGCAGCGTCCACCGCCTGAGGGAGATCAATGATCACCGGGCCATAGTCATCGACAAGCACATTGAATTCAGAAAGATCACCATGGACGATGCCTTCTATCAACATCAGTTTGATGGCGTCCATAATCTCCGCGTGATCCTCTAGCGCCTGCTCTTCCGACATGCTGACGTCATTGAGGCGCGGAGCCACGTTACCATCCTCATCTGCGACCAGGTCCATGATAAGAACGCCATTAAAACAACCATAAGGCTGAGGCACTCGCACGCCCGCAGCAACCAGCCGGTAAAGCGCATCGACTTCAGCGTTTTGCCATATTTCTTCCTGTTGCTTACGGCCAAAGTTGCTGCCTTTCTCCATCGCACGTCCGCGTCTGGAGTTACGCACGCTGCGCCCCTCGCGATACTGAGCAGCTTTCTTGAAACTCCGTTTTGCTGAGTCTTTGTACACCTTGGCGCAGCGGATCTCATTCCCACACCGCACTGTATAAACCGTGGCTTCTTTGCCGCTCATCAGCTGTGAGATGACTTCATCGACAATACCGTCCTCGATCAGAGGAAGAAGGGAACTGGGTGTTTTCATCCGTTAACGCTTATCGATACCTGGAATTTCTGTAACACGGAACATTCCGTCACTCTGACATTCATTTAATTAAACGCAGTACATCTTTGAACTCCGGGACCCGGCAGCTGCCGACAAGCTCGAACAGACACATTTCGACACTGGTTGGGCGAGCACCGGCATCCAGCATTCGATCAATCCCTAGCTGGCGGTTTGCAGATGTTCTTGACGACACGCAATCAGTCACCACCTCAACCTTACGCCCAAGCTCAATAAGATCTCTGACTGTCTGGTAAACACAAATGTGGGATTCTATACCGGCCACCAGCCAGGTGTGGGCACTACTCGCTTCAATCGCATCAACGAAGCCTGGCTCACCACAGGCACTGAAGGTGTACTTAGAGATGGGCTCTCCCGATATCAGTTCGGCTAACTCAGGCGAAGTCGCCCCCAGCTTTTCTGGGTTCTGCTCCAGCCAGAGAATCGGTAAACCAATCGCCTTAACACCAGAAATCAGAGTTTTCAAAGAGGCATGCATTGCCTCGGAATCGTGCATCAATCGGGCTAACTTACCCTGAACATCAACAATGATCAGGCCGGTACGCTTGCGGTTGAGCATAAAAATTCCTTATTTCACAAGTGGTTATAGTGATTACGTTAAAAGCTGCACCAGAGTATCACCAATCATCAGCACTCCGCACCAAAACGAGCCGACGGAATAATCAAACATTCAATAATAATTCTCAATTTCAAAAATAATACCCGCTGTTCTCAAGATATAAAACCTCGGAAACCCCTATAAAACCTGGCGTCGTCGAAATAATTCGACGCAGGAAATCCGAATTGGCACGGTGCTTGTATCAAGTGACTCAGAACTTCAATGGCGAAGTTCGCAATTTTCAAATCAAGATTTACAAAGCAAAGGCGCTTTCGACTCCTGCTCTTAGCAGTGCTGTCGTAGCGCCTTTTTTTGTTGCTTAGAAAAGGGGAAGGAAATGCGAGGAATCAAAACTCTGCGCCGCACGTTTGTGAAGAGCGCACTGGTATTGGCCGCGGGTATGGCAACCATGTCAGCGCCACTGGTGTCCGCTGAAGAATGGGCAGAAAAAGAAGAACTGAAGTTTGGTTTTATCAAGCTGACCGACATGGCTCCTCTGGCCGTCGCCTATGAAAAAGGTTATTTCGAAGAAGAAGGTCTGTACGTCACTCTGGAAGCTCAGGCTAACTGGAAAGTCCTGCTCGACCGCGTTATCGATGGTCAGCTCGACGGCGCTCACATGCTGGCTGGCCAACCACTGGGCGCAACCATTGGCTTCGGTACTCAGGCACACATCATCACTGCATTCAGCATGGACCTTAACGGTAATGGCATCACGGTATCGAACGATATCTGGAGCCAGATGAAAGAACATATCCCGCACGAAGATGGCAAGCCAGTTCATCCGATCAAAGCAGATGCACTTAAGCCAGTCGTTGAGAAATATAAAGCCGACGGCAAGCCATTCAACATGGGTATGGTGTTCCCGGTTTCAACGCACAACTATGAACTGCGTTACTGGTTGGCAGCAGGCGGTATTCACCCTGGTTACTACGCACCGCACAAAGGTGACACCTCTGGCCAGATTGATGCTGATGCGCTGCTTTCTGTCACGCCACCACCGCAAATGCCTGCAACGATGGAAGCCGGCACTATTTACGGTTACTGCGTGGGCGAACCATGGAACCAACAAGCTGTATTTAAAGGCATCGGCGTACCTGTTATTACCGACTACGAAATCTGGAAAAACAACCCAGAGAAAGTATTTGGTGTGAGCAAAGAGTGGGCAGACAAATACCCAATTACTCACAAGAAAGTGGTTAAAGCGATGATTCGCGCAGCGGCATGGTTGGATGCTGACAACAACGCAAACCGCCCGGAAGCAGTAAAAATCCTGTCTAAATCTCAGTACGTTGGCGCCGACTACGATGTTATTGCTAACTCCATGACAGGTACCTTCGAATACGAGAAAGGCGATAAACGCGAGGTTCCAGACTTCAACGTATTCTTCCGTTATAACGCGACCTACCCGTACTACTCAGATGCAATCTGGTACCTCACTCAGATGCGTCGCTGGGGTCAGATTTCTGAAGAGAAATCAGATGACTGGTTCATGGAAACAGCGAAGAAAGTTTATCGCCCAGACATCTACGCTTCAGCAGCTAAAGAACTGATCAAAGAAGGCAAGCTTGATGCGAAAGACTTCCCGGATTTCGCTACCGAAACAGGCTTCAAACCAGCTCAGAAAGGCTTCATCGACAATATCGTCTATGACGGTAGCAAGCCTAATGAGTACCTGAAGAAGTTCGAAATCGGCCTGAAAGGCGCCGAGAAAATCTGATCTGAATACCCGGTCGGATGCAACAAAGTGGGTGAGGTTTTCCTCACCCACCCATTAAAAAGGGTCAACGGACTCAATAGTCCGGACCGAAGGAGTTTCTATGACTACTGCGCTGTCGAATATTGCCTGGATTTCCCCCTTCGTAAGTATCGCGAAAGGCGAAGATGTTTCTGGAAATATCCAGACGATTATTAAAACTATTGGTCTGCCACTGGCTGGCTTATTGGTTTTTCTGATGATCTGGCAAGCCGCCGCCAGTAATATCAATACCTCTCTGGGGCAATTTCCCGGACCAGGTGACGTTGTTACTCAGACCAAAGGTCTGCTAACCGAACACTTTACTGAACGCGAAAAAGCAGACGCTTTTTATGAGCGTCAGGAAAAACGTAACGCTGCCCGCGTTAAACAAGACCCGACGTACGTTCCTAAAATCCGGGACTACACAGGTAAGCCAACCTATATCGATCAGATCGGAACCAGCCTTGTTACTGTATTGAGTGGCTTTATTCTGGCGTCTCTTATCGCTATTCCATTCGGTATCGTTATCGGACTGAGCGCCAACCTCTATAGCGCGTTCAACCCTGTTATCCAGATCTTTAAGCCAGTATCACCGTTAGCCTGGCTCCCTATTGTCACTATGGTGGTATCTGCTCTCTATGTATCAGACGATCCAATGGTACCCAAGTCGTTCGTGACTTCGATGATTACCGTCATGCTCTGCTGCCTGTGGCCAACCGTTATTAATACCGCAGTGGGTGTGGCTTCTATTCCAAAAGATCTCGTGAATGTGTCACAGGTATTGCGCCTGAGCTATATGGAGCACGTTCGTAAGATCGTACTTCCTTCATCCATCCCAATGGTATTTACCGGTCTGCGCCTGTCGTTGGGTATTGCCTGGATGGTACTGATCGCAGCCGAAATGCTGGCTCAGAACCCGGGTCTTGGAAAATTCGTCTGGGATGAATTCCAGAACGGTTCTTCTGATTCTCTCGGCCGGATTATGGTCGCCGTTATCACCATTGGTTTGATCGGCTTCTTACTTGACCGCGTCATGCTGATGATTCAGCGCAAAGTGTCGTGGGATAAATCAGCGGCCACTCGATAAGTACACAAAGGACAGAGGAGTTTCATTATGAACCCATTACTCGAACTATCAGATGTTGGTATCGAATTTCCAACACCGAAAGGTCCTTTCTGTGCACTTCAGAATGTGAACCTGAAAATCCAGAAAGGCGAATTCATCTCCCTTATTGGTCACTCTGGCTGCGGTAAATCTACCGTGCTGAATATCGTGGCTGGCCTATACCAAGCGACTCAGGGCGGTGTCGTTCTGGCTGGTAAAGAGGTAAATGAACCTGGCCCTGAGCGCGCAGTGGTTTTCCAGAACCACTCGCTCCTGCCATGGTTGACCGCTTATCAGAACGTTGAACTCGCTGTAAAGCGCGTTTTTAAAGGTCAGAAATCCAAATCAGAAATGCGTGAGTGGATTGAGCACAACCTCGAACTGGTACACATGAGCCACGCCATGCACAAACGTCCGGATGAAATTTCCGGTGGTATGAAGCAGCGTGTTGGTATTGCTCGTGCGCTATCAATGGAACCACAAGTTCTGCTGATGGATGAGCCATTTGGTGCCCTAGATGCCCTGACACGTGCTCACCTGCAGGACTCTCTGATGGACATTCAGAAAGACCTGAACAACACCGTCATCATGATTACCCACGACGTGGACGAGGCCGTATTACTGTCTGATCGTATTGTGATGATGACCAATGGTCCATCCGCAACCATTGGCGAAATCATGGACGTAGAACTTGAACGCCCACGCAACCGAATTCAACTTGCCGACGACCCGCAATACAACAAATACCGTCAGCAGGTTCTGAGTTTCCTGTATGAGAAACAGAGAAAGCCGGATACAGATGCGCCCACTAAGAAGGCTGCCAACTCCGACGATAGTAATGCTGACAAGGTCGATAAAAAGACCGGTGAAGTTGCTTAACCTCTATTGAAATAAGGCTTCGAATTAAAAGGAGAATGCCATGCAAGCTAAGAAGACGTTACTGGCGATCGCATTGGGGATTGCCACTCTGGGTGCATCTGCGTATGAAACTGAGTACGGCAATGCATACGCTGATGTCAAAGTACGCTACGAGTCAAACGACACGGATGACGGTACAAAAGACGCTGCGACAGCGCTGATCACGGATGCTGCCATTGGCTTTGAAACCAAAGACTACGAAGGCTTTAAAGCCTTGGTAGAGTACGAAATTGTCCAGCCAATTATCGATGAGTACACGCCTGAAGATGCAGAGTACGATGTCGTAATGGACCCCGAAACGCGCGAGTGGAACCGTGCACAAGTCAGCTACAACAAAGATGGCTTTGGCGCCGTTGTTGGCCGTCAGCGCATTATTCTTGATGATGCACGATTTATTGGCAACGTTGGTTGGCGTGCAAACGAGGTTACCTTTGATGCAGCCACCCTTACCTACAAAAAAGATGGTATGAGTGCACATTTTTCATACATTGATCAGCGTAATTTTCTGAACAACACCGCGCAGGATCAATCGGATTTTCTGTTTAACGTCGGCTACAAAGTCGGTAGCGGTAAGGTAAGCGCATTTGCTTATCTGCTCGAAAATGATGATACCGAAGCGAAACTCGATACTTTTGGTGCTAAGTACAGCGGCAGTACCATGGCTGATGATATTAAAATCATTTACTCAGGTACCGTAGCGACGCAGAGCACCGATGACTATGATGCTACCTATTTTGCTCTTGAAGGTGGCGCGGTAGTTTCAGGCGTCACACTGGCGCTGGGTAACGAAACCCTGGGAAGCGATGACGGTGAATATGGTTTCATGTTCCCTTATGGCACTAATCATAAGTTCAATGGTTGGGCGGATAAGTTCCTCGGTACACCGGCATCAGGTCTGAGCGATACCTACGTTAAGGCTGCTGGTAACGCTGCTGGTATTAAACTGGTCGGTTTTTACCACAAGTTTGACGCAGTAGAAGGTAGCGCTGATCTGGGTAACGAACTGGACCTGCTGGCAGTCAAAAAACTCGATGAGACTTTCACCGTCGGTGCAAAAGCTGCATTCTACTCTGCGGGTGATACCGGCGTAGATACCACCAAAATGTGGGCATGGGTTCAGGCTAAGTTCTGATACCCAGCGACGAAATTCAGCGGCCTATGGCCGCTGTTTTCGTTTTTCGACTATAAAGAGTGTGGAGAATCCCGTGAAAAGCGAAGGCAAGAAAGCAGAGAACCAACTGGTTATTATCGGTAACGGTATGGCAGCTAACCGCATTCTGGAGGGGCTTGCTGGAGATCATCCATACGACCGGATTCTTGTGCTCGGCGATGAAACGATCCCTCACTACAATCGCATTATGCTCTCGCCTCTTCTCGCCAAAGAAACGACTCTGGCGAACATAACACCCCATGATGAAGCATGGTATTCCAAACACCGCATATCAAATCAGCTCGGTGACAGTGCGACTCTGGTTGATACAGAACAAAAAATCGTTACCACCAAAAGCGGTCATAGCTATCCATATGAAAAGTTGGTATTCGCCACGGGTAGCCGTTCGTTTATACCTCCGGTCAAAGGTGCAGACCACCCAGATGTCATCGGTTTTCGCACATTGAGTGATGTGGATGCCATGGAAGAAAAGCTAAACGGCCTTAAACATGCAACCGTAATAGGCGCTGGCTTGCTTGGCGTAGAAGCTGCCGTCGGACTCAGATTACGAGGGGTCGACGTCACTCTGATTCATCGTAATCCTGTTTTAATGAACCGCCAGCTGGATGAAAAAGCGTCTGATCTTTTAAAAGGGGCTTTAGAGGAACGAGGAATTGAAGTGATCACTGAAGTAAATCCAGAAGAAGTTCTGACAGACGACTCTGGGGTGCGCGGTGTATCCTTTGCAACCGCCGATACTCTCGAAAAACGCGATACTCAACTGGTTATCTTTGCAACGGGTATCCTTCCTAACAAAGAAGTTGCGGTTAGCTCAGGTCTCTCCGTTAATCGAGGTATCTGTGTCGATGAAAGAATGCAGACATCTGCTAACGACATCTTTGCCTTGGGAGAATGCTGTGAGTTTTCAGGAACCACTTACGGTTTAGTAGCACCTATCTGGGATCAGGCAGATGTTGTCATTCGTCAATTGACAGACCAGAGTGACAGCACCTGCTACGTCGAACGGTCTCACCTGACAAAACTAAAAGTATCAGGCGTGGATATTCACAGCATTGGTGAATATATTGCGCCTGAAGGTAGCGACACCTTGATACTGGATGATCCTCAGGAGCGCCTTTATAAAAAAGTGATTCTGAAGAACAATCAGGTTATTGGCGCACTCTGTATTGGCGATGTCAACGACAGTCACTGGTACTATCAATTGATGGAAGATAAAGTCGACGTTTCCAGCTTCCGGGACATGTTGATCTTCGGCGAAGCCTACTGTGCCGACGCCGCGTAATCAGTGATCAGACCAGACAGCAAACTCATTACCACTCGGTTCACGAAAGTGGAAACGCTTCCCGCCCGGAAATTCAAATACAGGCCGGACAATTTTACCACCAGCGGCAGTCACCTTGCTCATCGTATTTTCGATATTACGGCTGTAGAACACCAGTAGTGCCCCTCCCCGTGCAGGATCGGACGCCAACTCTGCCTGATAGAATCCCCCCATCAACCCCTGATAATCGAATGCTGTGTAAGCATTACCGTAATCAGTAAAGCGCCAGTGGAACACCCGGGTGAAAAAATTCTTCGTTGCCGCCAGGTCCCTGGCGGCAAATTCAACATAATCGAGTTTCTCGTGTTTCATATGACATCCTGTTCTTATTTACTTAAAAAACCCCGCACAGTGACCCATGCAGGGTTTTACTATCTGGCGAGACAGATAGTAGCAACCGGATCAGGCTGGCGATACCTCAACCATTCCATCGGCTATTCGCACTGGGTAACTGCTTATCGCAGTATCTCCATCTTCCAGGCATTCCCCTGTACTCAGGTCAAAATGCTGTTTATACAGTGGCGATGCGACCACGGGTCTATCACCGATAGAGCCTACAATCCCACGCGAGAGCACATTCGCTCTACCGAAAGGATCATAGTTACTGATTGCGTAGACAGTCTCTCCGCTGCCAAAGCGGAACAAAGCCACCTGCTTGCCATCAACCAGAGCGCACACGCCGGTATCCGGAACAAGGTCAGACAGCGCACATACTGAAGTCCAGTTAGTCATACAAATTCTCCTGTTATGCCTGAGTGACGTCAGTCATTTCGATGCGCTCGGCTTCGGTTGCCGGACGACGCTGACCGCGCTCGCGTACGAATTTGAGATTACTATCGCCGTCTGCGGCATTAATAAAATGGCTGAAGCGCTTTAACTTTTCAGGTGACTCGATCGTTGTCTTCCACTCGCACTGGTAAGTGCCGACAACGCGGGTCATATCGTTTTCAAGCTCACCACAGATATCCAGCTTATTATCAATGACAACATCACGCAGGTAGTCGAGGCCTCCTTCAAGGTTTTCGAGCCACACAGATGTACGCTGCAGGCGATCGGCTGTACGTACATAGAACATCAATACCCGATCGATGTATTTGATCAGCGTTTCATCGTCCAGGTCTGTCGCAAACAGGTCCGCGTGACGTGGACGCATGCCACCATTGCCGCATACATAAAGGTTCCAACCACTTTCTGTTGCAATCACACCAATGTCTTTCGACTGTGCCTCGGCACATTCACGGGTACAGCCAGAAACGCCGAATTTGATTTTGTGTGGTGCGCGAAGCCCCTTATAGCGATTCTCCAGCGCCACCGCCATGGAGACAGAATCAAGCACACCGTACCGACACCAGGTGCTACCTACACAGGACTTAACGGTACGGAGCGCTTTACCGTAGGCATGACCTGTTTCAAGGCCCGCTGCAATAAGCTTCTCCCAGATTTTCGGCAACTCGTGGAGTTGTGCACCAAATAAATCGATGCGCTGCCCACCAGTAATTTTCGTGTAGAGATCAAACTCTTTTGCAACTTCACCAATGGCAATCAGCTTATCAGGCGTAATTTCGCCGCCTGGAACACGTGGTACGACAGAGTAAGTACCGTCTTTCTGCATATTGCCAAGGAAGATGTCATTAGTATCCTGCAGAGGCATCAGATCATCTTTCAGAACATACTCGTTTTTATAAGAAGCCAGGATCGAACCAATGGTTGGCTTACAGATTTCACAGCCATGGCCTTTGCCGTGCCCTTTCAGCACTTCTGCAAAGCTGCCATAACCTTTCACACGAACAATGTCAGCGAGTTCAGCACGGGTATAAGCGAAGTGCTCACAGAGATCATTATTTACTTCAACGCCAAGGGCTGCGAGTTCAGAATCCATCACCTGCTTAGTCAAAGCAGCACAACCGCCACAGCCGGTAGTCGCCTTAGTCGCACCTTTTATGTCGCCCATGGTGCAGCAACCACCCTGCACTGCCGAAGCAATATCCCCTTTCGACACGTCATAACATGAACAGATCTGAGCCGTATCGGGTAATGCAGTTACCCCCAGGCCTGCAGGCGCTTCGTCACCCAGTGCTGGCAGAATAAGTGCAGCTGGATTCCCAGGGATATCCATATCGTTAAGCATGAGTTGCAGCAAAGTACCGTAGGATTCAGTTTCACCCACCAGCACGGCGCCAAGCAGTTTTTTACCGTCGGCAGAAACAATAAGTCGCTTGTAGACTTCTTCTATGTCGTCACTGAAGACAAACGACTGAGAACCCGCCGTATGACCATGTGCATCGCCTATTGATGCGACATCAACACCCAGCAGCTTAAGTTTGGTGCTCATATCTGCACCTTTAAATGCCAGTTCGGGCGTTGTCAGATTGACCAGGGTGTCGGTGATGTGAGCCGCAGTGACTTTTGCCATCTGATAGCCCGGTGCGACGAGACCGAAAATTTTACTGTCCCAGAGCGCACATTCGCCAATTGCGTAGATGTCGTCTTCTGAGGTCTGGCAGTAATCGTTAATGACGATACCACCGCGTTCGCCGACGTCGATGCCGAACTGTCGCGCAAGTTCATCCTGAGGGCGAATACCTGCAGAGAACAGAATCATATCTGTTTCGAGATGTGAGCCGTCTGCAAAGTTCATGCGGTAGCGACATTCCTCGCCAGCAACGATTTCTTTGGTGTTTTTTTCAGTGTGTACAGACACACCCAGAGATTCGATTTTATGTCGCAGCAGATTACCGCCACCTTCATCGAGCTGAACCGCCATCAAACGAGGCGCAAACTCAACAACATGCGTATCAAGGCCCGCTTCTTTCAATGCATTTGCGGCTTCAAGCCCAAGTAAACCGCCACCAACAACGACGCCGGTTTTTGATACTTCAGCGGACGCAGAAATTGCTTCGAGGTCTTCGATCGTACGATAAACAAGGCAATGCTCCTGATCCTTACCCGGAATCGGTGGAACAAATGGATAGGAACCCGTTGCCAGTACCAGTTTGTCGTATCCTTCTATACGCCCGGTTGAGGTCTTAACGGTTTTGTTGTCGGCGTCAATTTCGACAACTTTCTCATTCTTTAAATAGGTAATACCGGAATCATCGTATTCAGATTCTGTGGTGAGTGCCAGGTCAGCGGCGGTCGCCCCTGAAAAGTATTTGCTCAGCTGTACGCGGTCGTACGCAAGGCGAGGTTCTTCGGAAAAGGTGATTAATTCGAATTCTGAGGCTTTCTCAGATTCGGCCATAGTGGCGAGGAAGTTGTGGCCAACCATACCGTTACCAACAACTATGATGCGCTTCTTACTCATGGCGATGACTCTCTCTTATTTAGACATTCTTCTTGTCTCCTTAAATAAGTGCATCGTTGCTCTACTTACCCGCTACGCCGTTGCAGCAAACAGTATCGAATAGGCTTTAGCAATATGAGTGCCAAAGGGATATCTTGGGCTGCCAGATGCAATGGCAGGCCGTGCCGTATGGTTTTCAGCCTGCCTGGCGACGGGCTCGGACTATCAGAGTCCTCAGAGAAAAAGTGCTTGAATACCACTTATCGCACCAGAAGAGTGCCCATTACAGTTTTATTGCACCCCAAAAAGGCGAGTCAGACACTAGGTCACCAGTGACTTACCGAATCAACTTCTGAAAACCGGCTGGCCTGATTCTGCTCTCATCTCGCCAGGCTCAGTTGCCATGGGCGTTGAGGCGGGTCTTAGTATGAATAAATGATTGGCAGCTCAGAGTTGGCACTCTTTTTGTTTAGTCATAACTAAGACCTTGTGCATTGGCAGGGAGCCAGATTCAGCGGTCCAGACACCAACGTTGGTGTCGTCGTTTTGTGTTGTGTTTATGAGCATTGGCGCTCGCGGATAACTCCGCGGGCGTTTTTTTTTGCTCACGAAAAGGCTTGAGAGCAGCAAGCCAACTATGTGGATAGCCCTATGAGTCATAAGAAGCTACAGGTTCAGACAACTTGCCCCTACTGCGGAGTAGGATGTGGCGTGGATATTTCTATCGACCAGAAGGATATTGCGCCCGTCGCTGGAATGAAGTCGCACCCAGCAAATTTCGGGCGTCTGTGCGTTAAGGGATCTGCGCTGCACGATACTCTGGATCAAACCGACCGTTTGCTACACCCGACAATGAATGGCCAGTCAGCTGATTGGGATACCGCACTGAATCTGGTCGCTGATAAGATCCGCCAGGTAGTCTCAACCCATGGCCCGGAAGCAGTTGCGTTCTACGGCTCAGGCCAGCTTCTCACAGAAGATTATTACGTCGCCAATAAGTTGATGAAGGGCTTTATAGGCAGTGCGAATATGGATACCAATTCGCGTCTGTGTATGGCGTCGGCCGTAGCCTCTTATAAACGCTCTATCGGCAGTGATACCGTTCCTGGGTGTTACGAAGATCTTGAGCAAGCAGACCTTTTAGTCATTACTGGCAGTAATGCTGCTTGGGCTCATCCGATCCTGTTCCAACGGATGGCTGCGGCAAAAAAAGCCCGCCCGGATATGAAGGTTGTTGTAGTCGATCCACGAAAAACAGCGACCTGCGATATTGCAGACTTGCACCTTCCGATAAAGCCAGGCAGCGACACCACTCTATTTAATGCTCTGCTGACGTATCTCCACCAGCAGAATGCTTTGGACACACATTTTATTGAACAGTGTTCAGAAAACATTGACGAGGCACTCGAGGCGGCATCGAACGCGGCGCAGGACTTTAGCGATCTCGCGGATATTACCGACGTAAATCAGCAGGACCTCGAAACGTTCTTCGCCTGGTTCCGCGACACACCAAAGACAGTGACCTTTTACTCTCAGGGCATTAATCAGAGTATTGATGGCACAGACAAAGCAAACAGTATTATCAACCTGCATCTTGCAACGGGTCGGATAGGCAAGCCTGGCGCCTGTCCGTTTTCAATTACGGGGCAACCCAATGCTATGGGCGGGCGAGAGGTCGGTGGGCTGGCGAATCAGCTGGCCGCACATATGGATTTCTCGCCGACCGACCGTGATCGCGTGCGGCGCTTCTGGCAATCACCACGCATTGCAGAAAAACCGGGACTGAAGGCAGTCGATCTGTTCAACGAAGTAAAAAGTGGAAAAATTAAATTCCTCTGGGTTATGTCCACGAACCCACTGGTCAGCATGCCAGACGCTGACGACGTTAAAGAAGCCATGAAGCACTGCGAACTTATCGTGGTATCTGATTGCATGGCGAATACAGATACCACCGCCGCTGCTCATGTGCTCCTGCCCGCAGCGAGTTGGGGAGAGAAAAACGGCACTGTCACAAATTCTGAGCGTCGTATATCTCGTCAACGAGGCTTCTTGCCCCCGCCAGGTGAAGCGCGGCCAGATTGGTGGATCATTACTCAAGTCGCCCGCCGCCTGGGATACGAAGAAGCATTCCCTTATGAACATCCGGCTGAAATTTTTGACGAACACGCACGCCTGTCAGCGTTTGAAAATAATGGCACACGCGACTTTGACCTAAGTGGCCTGACCAACATGAGCCGTGAACAATACGATGCACTGGCTCCTGTGCAATGGCCAGTCAACGACGCCTTCCCTGCCGGTCGTCCGCGTTTTTATGATGATGGATATTTCTATACCAGACCGGGCAAAGCGAAATTCATTCCTGTCGTTGCGAAACCACCAGCGTCATCGGCAACCGGACTGACTATGAATACAGGTCGGGTAAGGGATCACTGGCATACAATGACCAGAACCGCAAAAGCGCCTGTACTTGCCCGACACATCGCAGAACCTTATGCAGATTTTCATCCTGAAGATGCAATGCGCTTCGGGGTAAGAGATAAAAAACTTGTCAGATTATGGAGCGAGCGTGGCGAGATTATCGTACGCGCTCAGGTTCGCAGCGATCTCGCTCAGCGCAAGGGAGAGATTTTTGTACCCATGCACTGGACAAATCGCTATGCCAGTAAGGCCCGGATGGGAGCACTGATCAACAAGGATAATGACCCTGTGTCCGGACAACCAGCCCTAAAAATGACGGATGTTAACGCAGCGGTATTTTCAACCGAGTGGGAAGGGTTTCTCTTGACCAGCAGAGACCTAGGTCACCTCGATACCGACTACTGGGTCTATAACGTCACTGACACCGGTCACATGTATGAAATCAGTGGGCAGAACGATCCGGTCGAATTTATCTGTTCGGTCAGGAACCAATTTGAATCCGATCATTGGGTCATGTTCAGCGACCCGACCAACCTGCACTATCGCCTGTGCCTGATTGAAAGAAACCAACTCAAGGCGGTTTTATTTATTCATAAAGATTACGACTTCAGTGGCCGACAGTGGCTGATCGATATTTTTGGTCAGGAAGAGCTTTCCATCCACGACCGCCGGGCCATTCTGGCCGGGCGCCCGCTTGGCAAAGTAGAAGATAAAGGCGCAATCATATGCTCTTGTTTTCAGGTGGGTGAAAACACCATTCAAAAAGCGATAGCGGGCGGTTGCACCAGTGCTGATGAGTTGGGTGCCGAACTGAAATGCGGTACTAACTGCGGCTCCTGTATCCCAGAACTGAAATCTCTTATTGCAAAATACCAGCACGCAGAGGCTGTGGAGTAAGACAATGAAAAATACACAGAAACAACCCGGTAAAGTATGGCTCGTCGGCGGCGGTCCTGGTGACCCTGAATTACTAACGATCAAGGCAATGAGAGTAATCAGTCAGGCTGATATCGTTTTATACGACAGCCTTATTTCCGATGAAATACTCGATATGTTGCCGCAGAAGTGTACCCGTATTCATGTCGGGAAACGCTGTGGTGCACATAAAATGACTCAGGTAGATATCCAGAAACTCCTTCTGACCAGCGCGCGTAAGTACGCCCGTGTGGTGCGCCTGAAAGGCGGTGATCCGTTTATTTTTGGTCGCGGAGGAGAAGAGCTGGAATATCTGCAGAACCATGGTATTGAGGTCGATATTGTTCCGGGTATTACCGCAGCAGGTGGCTGTGCAGCCGCAGCAAAAATACCACTGACTCATCGTCAATATGGCAACGCACTTATGCTCGACAGCGGCCATAGTCAGTTCGGTGAGTACCAGAAAAGCCAGAGTCCCACCCGGGTATTCTATATGGGTGTAAAGCAAGCGGGTATGATCACCGCCAGTCTTCTTAGTGAGGGGCTGGCAGATGCCACCCCCGTCGCTCTGATTGCCAACGGAACATTACCAAATCAGGAAGTGCATACGGGTGTCTTAATGGATCTGCCTTTTTTAGCTGATCGATATTCAGGCGCAGGTCCGGCTCTGATAATTGTTGGCGAAGTCGCAGCGTTCGCTGCGCGCAACCAGGTTCAGGCCCACGGTGAAGCCGTGGCGTGAGCACACCGGCGCAAGCCGGATTCCCAAGTAAGCTGTTGGTCCAAAGCTGAAAAGCGAACTTTAGGACTCGCCCCATGCCGCAAGGCCTGGGGCTTTTTTATGAATAACAGACACAAAAAAGGCAAGCGTAATGCTTGCCTTCTTTTATCAGCGCAGAACGATCAGATCGCTACGATGTTCTCTGCCTGAGGACCTTTAGCGCCCTGAGTCACAGTAAACTGAACAGACTGGCCTTCAGCCAATGTCTTAAATCCAGCGCTTGCAATAGCACTGAAGTGAGCGAAGACATCTGGACCTGATTTCTGCTCAATAAAGCCAAAACCTTTAGCTTCGTTAAACCATTTTACAATACCAGTAGTAGTATTAGACATAATAAATATCCTGAAATATAAGAGTTTTTATGCGCCCTCTCTCAGTGAAATACCGAAACGGGCACGAGGAGCGGGAAATATAAAGAGAAATTCTGAAACTACAGGACGAAGTACTACTAAGAATGCGACGCAACGTTGGTAACGAAATTGGACTTCCTTTCAAGCTGTACCCATAGTCTGCCTCTTCTGAACCAAAGTCAAACTATTTCGAACCATCAAAAAACATGACACATAGACCAGTCTTCTCTGGATTTGAAGAATTTAATCTACTGCCGGGGTCAAAGTAGTAGCTCAAAGTTAAGTAAAGCACTTTCTTTGGTTATGAATATCAAAGTCTCCAGGCCATTGAGGCTATGAGCAGGAAACACCGAGCGACGAACCATAATTGATGCTTCGGCCTACAGGGCTAATTCGTTTTAAGGTTTAAAGAAAGTAATACTCATTGGATATACCCAAAGTTCTCCATTATTGGCTTTAACTGCAGCAATGATAGCGAATACCAGATTCAGAATTCCGAGTACAAAAAACGCCAATGCACCGATGACAAAGATCCAGAGAATAAAACAAACAACAGAGTATATAACCAGGCTCAACAACCAGTTGGCAGTAACCTTGCCATGCCGGTCGATCTGGTCATTTTTGTCCTTATTCATCAGCCACATAACAATAGGCAGAATTAGCCCGAGGCCAGGTATCAGAATACTGCTCAGCTGACTCAGGTGAATCATTGTGCAGTAGGTGCTGACGGGCATTCCCCAATATTCTTCATTTGATTCTTTCATCACATTACCTCCCTTTCACATACTCACTTACGGTATCACAGGCGAAAAAAACACCCCGTCAAGCGGGGTGTTTTGTTCTTACGGCGAAGCCTGAAAATCAGCTTTCTACAGCGAGCGACGACATATCCATCACATAGCGGTGTGCAATATCCCCTTTCGCCATAACGTCAAAAGCTTCGTTCACTTCATCGGGGCGGATGATCTTACATTCAGGGTGAATATTATGCTTACCGCAGAAGTCGAGTACTTCTTGAGTTTCTTTAATGCCACCAATCAGGGAGCCTGCAACGCGACGACGCCCCATCACCAGAGGTACTGTCATAAACTCTTCCATAGGCCCGACCTGACCAACGAGAACAATAGTGCCGTCGATATCGAGTAATGGCGAGTAAACGGAAACATCGTGTTTCACTGGCACGGTATCAATAATCAGATCGAAAGAAGCCGCCGCTTTTTTCATCGCATCTTTGTCAGTGGATGCA
>Ga0255776_10002092_pt1 | contig 22593 bp, 23 predicted proteins | sample 071ome_19_FD_179974 | JGI IMG/M metagenome (GOLD analysis project Ga0255776, IMG submission 179974) | Coastal salt marsh microbial communities from the Groves Creek Marsh, Skidaway Island, Georgia - 071413AT metaG (version 2) | ecosystem: Environmental > Aquatic > Marine > Intertidal zone >... | reverse complement strand
CCGTTTTATCGGAAAACCATAGAAAATGGCGAAATCCGCGTTAAAAGCGTGAGTTTAAAAATACGCAATAAAAATAAGAACTTAAATATGTACAATCGTTTAGGCGAGACGCAAAAGAAGGGCGACTTGAATTGACTAAACCGTACTCCATGCAGCATGATACGGGACTTTAATGAATATGTGTGGCGTAAAGTGTCCCGGCAAACAAGGCTCCGGAAAAAGCGTCTTAAGACATAGAATAAACTGTTATTGGTCACTATGAGAAGTTTCATTTCAAAGCTCTGGGATAGCGAAAAGAACCTTAGTAGGTTAAAACCAGAATTTAAGGCGACTAACACCAGAATCTCTCAATATGGTTTATTTCTAGGTGTTGGGGTTATAGGTCCTTTGATATTTATGATCTCTGGTATATTGGGTTTAGGCGGGCTTCTCCCTAGCGGGTTATTTGGTGATATCTTCTTTTTCGTTTACCTAATACTTGTGATGGTATTTACCTTATATTCAGGTGTTTTTATGACTAGCTTCATTTTTAGTTTAATTAAAGTTGTTAAAGGTCAGTTTACTTTTCAAGAAGCTAAAATGTTCACAATCTATTTTCGAGCCCCTGAAATGTGGCTTGAAAAGAAAAATAGAAACCAATAACAAAGCCAGTCAGTACGGACGCGCTATGCGCGCTCCTGCTGGCGGCGTTATGAATCTTTATTCGAATTTAAAATGTTAAACATGATTAAATACATACTTAAGTACATCCTATTTTTAATAACTAACTTAGCGCTATTCATAATCCCGAATATGGTCTTGGTAGCATATATTCCGGATGAATATCTGTCATCTGATGTATTGAATGGAATACTAGGTATGGCTTTTTTGATTTATATCGTATTGATTCAAAATATAATTAAGTACCAAGTTGATTCAGCTATTGGCTATAGAAAAGGCTGGGCTTTAGGGATTAGTGACCTTAAACGATACTTACAGCTTCTCGTTGGTAAATAGATATCATAACAATAATATTAAATTCGCGCCCTACGGCCACCCGATGCTTTGCGCGGTTTATATAGGGCGATATATTTTGCAAAATAATTCTTTGGATGAAATACATGGAAGCAGATTTTAAACCACCTTGGCTTTTATACCCCTTTGCATGGCTCTCTATGGGGTGGAAGCAGGGGTCAGCCGAAAAAGACCGGTATAATTTTGAAACTTGGTATTTAGAATTACCTGAGAGTGAAAAGATAAATTTCAAATCAAAATTTCCAGAATCCCCTTGGTGGCCCGGGTACTATTTTTATATTGAAAATATAACCAAAAAGGGTTTTGGTGGAATCAAGCCACTTGAGTATATAGCAGAGGTAAAGGCTAATATACTTTCCTACTTTGAAAGTAGATATGAAATTGCTTTTGATCTGGAGAAAAAAGGCAGTCTCGATGAAGCCTATAAAATCTATCGAGATCTTTATGATAACTCCCATATGGGAGGCGAAAAGATTGATAGAGTTAGGTGTTTCATTGATAACTACGAAATATAACAAGGCATTCAAAGTCGCCGCGAGCGGCTGGACAAATTAACGCGCTGCGCGCTAAAGACAATTTGCCCCTTAATATGGTCGTTATGAGTCCTAGGAGAATTATGGATTTATCCCCTAAACAATGGAAGTATGGTGGGGCTGCATTACTGGCAGCAGTTTCAGGAGCTATCGTGTTAGGCGGTGTGCCCAATGTCTGGGTTCCAATGCCGTTACCGATCGTAATTGTTGCATTTGTAACCTTGATTCTTTTTCCATTTATTACTCCGGCACTTTACTTATTGGTACTTAAACTTTCATCTTCTTCAATACACTTCACTAAAATCATTTTGGCTTTGGTAGTCGCTCTTGGCGTTCTAAACATTATGTACTTTAAAAGTGCATGGGAATATGGGATCAAATATCAGGGCCCAGAACACACTAAGATTGTGGCTATTGAAAATTTATTGGGCTTTGGCATTGTTTTGGCTATATCAGTCATAGCATTAGCTAAAGGATCTAGGTCGTTGACATATACCGCGAATCTCATCTTATTTATGTTGCTGTCGTGGTGTGCATTTCCATATCTAGGGGAGCTTCCGTAGTGTCAACTAATAACAAGATACTCAAGCTATGGATGCAATAAATTGCGCCGCTTAGCATGAGTGTTATGTGTAATTCGATATGAGTACAGAATCTGGAATAAAAGGAGAAAATGTTTGGGCGGCTCTAAAAGGTGCAGGTTTACCTACCGTAGCACTTTTTATATTACTTCTTTGCTCAATATTTTTTATACCCAGTACACCTGAAGATGACGGGCATGTAAGAGGCGCAGCTATCGCAATGGGTTTTCTTCCCATTGTTTTTGGTGTCCTTTTTCTCTATTTTCTAATTCTGTCTGCGAAGAAAAACCGTCCGCTCAAATTTGCATTATTAGTTCAGTCAGTTTTAATATCGCCAATAGTAATTCTGGTACTGGTAGTCGCATACAAAGGCGCAGGTCCATATGTGGCCTTACTTAACGCACTTTATGCTTTCGGTTTCTTTAGTTTCGTAGTGGGTTTGGGTTCATGGGCTTGGTCTAAACCAAAAAAAAACACATAACAAAAAGCTCAAACAATGACGCCGCAAGCGGCGCAGTTTAGCTTGGCGTTATGTGCCCGTGTTACCCAATTTTAGTAGACACCCTGTATAGTTAGATAAAGCTAAAAAAACCACAATAAGAATATTCCATGAGATCGATTTGACGTATTTGTGTGGAGCAGCCTAGCGGATGAATAGAGAAGGTGGCTACATAAGCTCAGCTACTTAATTTCTCGGTCTTCTCGCCTAAGATTGAGTTGTTAATCAACAAAAAAAGCCCTTTCGGGCTTTTTATTTATCTCGCGATCAAGTCGCTTTGCTCTACGAGGCCACCGCGATCGAGCAGTTCGTTCCCGCTTTTGTTTTACAGGTTTTTAGTACCGTGATTTCGCCGGTTGAGTCCCATGTGAGTATGGTAACAGGGTAGTCTGATTTCGTGTCGCTAAAGTCTTCTGAAACGGTTTCACCGCTGCCGTCTTGGTTAATGGTGGTTTCGATCAGGCCGCCCAGTTCGCCCTCATCGTAAGATTTCCATGTCCACTCGTACGCGGTGGATTCGTAGTGCCCCTCTAGCGCTCCGTTGTCTTCATACTGCAAGATATTTAAGCCACAGCTGGCTGTTTGTTCGATCATCATGTCGGTATGGTCTGAATAAACGGTGCCGTCAGAATCCATACCGTTTTTGACGATGGTCCAGGTCTCTGTGGTGTCGATCACGGCGTATTGAATTTGGGTGTTAAGATCTTCATCAACAATGTGCCACGTGGGGCCTGCGTGCATGGCCCCTTCGTTGCTGGCGGCCATGCCAAGCATGAGGCCAAGCTGTGCCATCTGCACGAACGATTCGGGTGCGAAACCAGCAGGGGAGCCTGGGTCTTCGGCAGGTTCATCGTAAGCCGCTTGATTGCCATGATATTCCGGTAGTGGGATGTGGGTGAAACCACTCTGATCGGCGCTGCAGTCTTTAAATGCTACGCCGCCCCCGGGGTTGCCTTTGTTGGGGTCGATGTTGGTGTCGTCTTCTGATGATCCGCTACCGCCACAGGCGATTAGGCTGAAGGTGAGAGGCACGAGCAGTGCGTTTTTCATATATTATCCTTAATATGTTTTTATGTAGCCGTTGTATTGTCTAATTTTATGACTCGAATTTTAAACGATATTTTCTCAGGCTGTGATGAAACCCTAGGTTCTATTAAAAAGAATGAAGTTTACGGCTGTGTTACTTTGTCTTTTTAATCGGTCGTCGAGTTGTGCTCGTGTGAGCCAAAATTATTATTAGAAATGCCAGTGCTTTATTGAGCCATTTGAGTGGTGGAATGGGTCAGTTTGATTTTGCTGAAAGGTTTTATCATTTACGGTTTTTGTTTATGGTATTTTATTAGTGGGTGTCATAAAGCGAAATGAAAAAAGAAATTAACCGGGTGCTCTTAGCTGTGCCTTCTGGTGTGTTGGTCTTGCTTTATGTTTTATCGATCAACTACCCCTCTATCTCGGTTGCTTTGAGTGAGTCCTGTTATTTGCTGCGAGAGGCTTTGATTGGTTTTTTGGGGATGTTGTTGGGTACGTCTGTCTTTATTTTTCTTTCTTACGCTTACCTTTGCCGTCACTGTGTGAAAGCGCTTCATTATGTTGTGGTGTATGTATTGGTTGTGTTGGTGGTGTGCACCTTGGTATTGCTCAGTGGGGCAGGAGATCCATCGAGTCTCTATTTTCTAACCCGGGGTTGTTGGGGTATTTAGGTGTCGAACTCTTGTGACGTGGTGAGAGTCATTTTGTATTAAGGGCAATAAGAATTACTATAGCGATCATTATTGATGAGTCTTGCTGTTTTTGCGGTGCTTTTTTGTTCTCTTTTACGATGCTTTACGTTCGGAGTGATGTATGGATGATTTTCTAAACAACGTGATTTACCTTGTGCTTGGTTTCGCGGTAGCGATTTTTTTGTATTTGGCGGCTTCGGCGGCGAATAGGCAGTTAAAGCGCCCGGTACTGATCTTTGGGGGTCTTGGTTTGGCAGGACTTATGCCCCTTTTATTGCCTGTCTATTTAGGGGTGGTTTTTTTTAAGGCACGGCAAGCTCGAGGCTATATCTTTCTTATTCTCTTGGTTTTTAGTTTGGGCTGCTTTACGTTAGCGGTTTCTGGCTTTGCGAAGAATGTCTCTTTTTCAGATCTATCCAGTGGGAATGTTAGGTTCAATGAAAGTGATGCGCTTGTCATTCACGGAGAGTTTATTAAGGCGCACGAGAGTCAATATGTTGTGACCAAAAGTATTCGGTTAGGTGGGCAAGACACTGCGTCGTATCATGGATATTACGAGATCTTACCCCTAAACCCAGTTGAGAATCAGAAGGTTAGGGTGTTTGTTACGGATGTAAATCTGTTTGAGAATCGTTTTCCCACAGAAAATGTGCTCAACAAGGCACCGTTCATTGGGTTTGTGCCTTTGACTAAGAACCTTGATGAAGAGGTTCTTGGTGAAATCAGGGGGCTATTGAAACCCAATCAGACACTGCTCTTTATTTCAGAGCATATGAAGTCAAGATTTCAATCTAATCAAAATCATGCATTGCTCGGCACCGTTGTTTTTGGAATTTTGTCTTTTATTTTCGTGCTCTTGGCTGTTAGAGCGTTTAAAGAGGGCGGCAGAGAAGGGGCTTAATGGGGTTTAATGGGGCGGTAATGGCTTTAAGGCCCAGCCTAAAAAATGCTGGGTACGTCGTTGTTCTGAGCGATGCTGTTTTTTTGAGGTATAGGTAGCGTTAATCCCAGAAACCAGAAACCAGAAACCAGAAACCAAAAATCAAAAACCAAAAATCAAAAACCAAAAACCAGAGCCCAGTTGGCGTCTGGTTTTTTTATGTCTCAAAAAGTAAAAATGGGTGAGCGGCATGCTTGGTGAGTTCATAGATAAACACGTGAGTGACCGGATCACTAGAGACGGTTAGGTAAAAGCAAGGAGTTGAAAACGACAAAAACAGCGAACACAAAACTTTGTGCGCTTAATTTCGCTTGATTTAAATAAAAGGGAATTTAAAAAGGAAAGATGGTCGGAGCAGAGGGATTCGAACCCCCGACCCTCTGGTCCCAAACCAGATGCGCTACCAGGCTGCGCTATGCTCCGAATGGCTCCTCGAACTGGACTCGAACCAGTGACCAATAGATTAACAGTCTACTGCTCTACCAACTGAGCTATCGAGGAACTCAATGTCGTTTTTGGCTTGGCGTTTCGGCCTTGCCTCAGCGACGGTGCGCATATTAGGGGGGAATGCAGTTTGGGTCAACCTTTTTTTTCAAAATAATTTAATTTTTTTTAATTAAATACAATGACTTACCGGAATCCAGCGAAATATGGGGGTTGCAGCGCTGTTAGAACGTGAGTCGCACGGTTTGGAATAATTGCGCCTAGATCAGGAAGTCTTTTATCTTGATGCCAAGCTCGTCGGGGTCGAGGGATTTAATGACCTTATCCCTCGATTTTGAACGGGATAAATCCACGGTTTCTACCTTGGTGTATTGTTTCTGCCTTAGGTGGTACATGATTTTCACCACGGGGCGTAGGGTTTCACCGGTTTCTTCCATGACGATGGCACCACGACCGCTTTCCAGTTCCACGAATGAGCCCACGGGGTAGACTCCCATGGCCTTAATAAAGGCTTGTACATATTGGGGGTCTAGGTGAGGCCCGCTCCATTCGAGCATACGCTTAAGCGCGGTAGAGGGGGGAATGCCCTTGTGATAGACGCGGTCGGCGGTGATAGCGTCGTAGACATCCACCACCGAGGCCATGCGGCCTTCTTGGGAGACTTGCTCACCTGCTAAGCCCAGCGGATAGCCTTTGCCATCGAGCCGTTCATGGTGCTGTGCGGCCACATTGACCACGGGGTCGGGGAACTGGCCACTGCGCTCCAGTATCTTTTTAGAGTAGGTGGCGTGGCGTTTCATAATAGCGAACTCTTCATCGGTGAGTTTGCCGGGTTTATGCAATACCGAATCAGGAATCAGTATTTTGCCAATATCATGCAGCAGAGCGCCGGTGACGCAATGGTGCAGGTAGACGCGATCAAGCTTAAGGTATTTGCCCAATATGGCCATGAGTACCGCCACATTCACCGAGTGCTCCATTAAATAGGAGTCTTTGTCCCGTATACGAGAGAGGCAAGCTAGGGCGTTTTGGTTCCGCACCACCGAGTCCATGAACTGATCGGCCATGGCTTCAAAGGGTTGAACGTCCACTGCTTCGCCTTGTTTGGCCATTTCTAATGCATGGGAAACAAGGCCGAGGGCTTCACTGTGAAGTTTGGCGGCTTTCTCGAATTCTTGCTCGAAGGTACAGGTCTGGGTTTGATTGCCGTCGCCGGCGATTTTTTTCACTTCGGTAGAGAGTTCGGCGTCGGCCTGCTCTAAAGGAATGGCGTGCTCGCTGTCGTCACCTTGTTCCGTGTCGATGTAGAGTTCTGCGACACCTCGCTTGAGAAGGCCCTCTACGGTGGACATAGACGTGACGCGCCCTTCACGCTCATGCTGGTGGAGGCTTAACCCTGTTTGCGTGATGTTCGCCACGTACATGCCGGGCTTGAGGTGTTTTACAGGGATTTTCTTCAGCATACCGTCATCCTTTCCTGTCTAAAAAAGTATAGATAAGGGTTTGGGGTTGGCTAGGGCGGGCAGCAGAATTGTTCGCTATAAGGGGGCGTCGCCCATGGTTCGGCCTTGTTCGTGGTACGTTGTGATGTTCTGGGGCGGATAGCGCTTTGATTGGGGCCTGAGGGAGGGGCTAAATGGCTGGGTTTCTGCAAATACAAGGATTGGGCCCCTGCCTGCGCAGGGGTGACGCGTCGCGACCGGGACAGGTTACGCGGTCGAATATTGGGCCCCTGCCTGCGCAGGGGTGACGGTGTGGCGTGCGGTTAGGTGGAGGATCGCCCGTAGGCAGATGCAATACGACGGCAATTTAGGTAGCGGAGTATTTGCCCCAGATTCGCGCCTTAATCCACAATCTAATCAATTAGACCGGTTGTCTTATCTATACTTTTACAATCGCCGTGGCAATATAGGCGCCTAAGAAGTATAAGGTCCATCACATGAGTCAGTCAGACAGTAAAATCGCGTTTCAGGGGCAATTGGGCGCGTACAGTCATTTAGCCTGTAAGCAGGTGAAGCCCGAGGCGGAGCCGGTGCCTTATGAAAGCTTTGTTCAGGCACTGCAAGCGGTGGAGCAAGAAAAGGCGCAGTGGGCCATGATTCCGGTAGAGAACTCTACGGCCGGCCGAGTTGAAGAAATCTATCGTCAGATACCCAAAACCCATTTACACATTACCCGAGAACATTTTCAGCCGGTAAACCATTGTTTAATGGCGTTACCAGGGGCAAACCCGAAATGGGTGGCGTCGCACCCGCAGGCGCTGGCCCAATGTCATGACAATATTATCGCCAAGGGGTTACAGCCACGGGCCGAGTTCGATACTGCCGGTGCGGCGAAATTGTTGTCGGAATCCGGTGATTTATGCGGGGCGGTGATTGCTTCTGAATTGGCGGCCAAACTCTATGGTCTAGAGATTATTCAGCGTCACTTTGAAGACGTATCCGGCAACACCACGCGTTTTATTGTACTAAAAAAGGTGCCGGACCCAGTGCCCTATGATGAAGGCGTGGCTTACATCACTTCTGTGTTGTTCAAGGTTCGTAATATTCCCGCGGCGCTCTATAAAGCATTGGGTGGGTTTGCTACCAATGGCTTAAATATGATTAAAATCGAAAGCTATATGGATGGCCAAACTCTGAATAGCAGCCAGTTTCATATTGATGTGGCATCCCATATTGAATCTAAGGGCATGCAGTTGGCGTTGGAAGAGCTGCGTTTTTTTGCTGAAGATGTACGCTGGTTGGGTACCTACAAGGCACACGAGTTTCGAAAATTAGACGACGCTTAAGCGTGACTCATAAAAAGAAAAGGAATGCATATGGCGGTGATGAACTGGACGGAACTGTTAAACCGCGCCCGTTTTGGCACACCCGACAATCACGATGAATCGTTTACGCGTACGGCGTTCCATAAAGATCATGACCGGGTGGTGTTTTCGAGCAGCTTCCGTCGCCTTGAGCGCAAAACCCAGGTGCACCCACTGCGCGAAAACGACCACATTCACAGTCGCCTAACCCACTCTTTAGAAGTGAGTTGCGTGGGGCGCAGTTTAGGCGCCCAAGTGGGAGAGCTGCTGGCAGATCGTTTACCCTATGATGTGGCCCCCGCCGATCTAGGGGCCATTGTGCAGGCTGCGTGTTTGGCCCATGACATTGGCAATCCACCGTTTGGTCACACTGGCGAGGATGCTATTCGCCATTGGTTTCGTGACCCCAAAAATCAACATTATCTCGATGGCCTAGAGCCAGCCCAAATCAAAGATTTTCAAACCTTTGAGGGGAATGCTCAGGGCCTGCGCATTCTCACTCAGCTTGAATACCACCGATTTGAAGGTGGCATGCGCCTCACCTACGCCACCTTAGGGGCCTTTCTGAAGTACCCCTGGCACAGTGGCTATCGCGACCCCCATAAAGGCGAGAAGTTTGGGGTGTATCAGTCAGAAATGCCGTTCTTAAAAGAGATTGCAGAGAAGGTGGGCTTGCTACCGTTAGGGCAGGATCGATATTGTCGTCACCCTTTGGTCTATTTAATGGAAGCCGCCGACGACATCTGTTACGCCATCATCGATTTAGAAGACGGTGTGGAAATGAATCTTCTGGCCTATGAAGAGGTAGAGGGTTTACTGTTGAACCTAATTGGTGATCAGGTGCCGAAAGAATACCGCAGCATGACAGAGGAAGACCCGCCACGACGTCGTTTAGCCATTTTAAGGGGAAAAGCCATCGATATGATGGTGAATGGCGTGGCGCAAACCTTTATTGACCATGAGGACGCGCTATTAAGGGGCGAGCTAGAGGGGGATTTGATTTCCCTGACGCACCCGGCCATTAGTCAGTGCATTCACCAAGCCAAATCGATCGCACGGCAGAAGATTTTTCGTGAGCCGAAGAAAGCCGTGATTGAGATCGGTGCCTATGCCACTTTAGGCAGTTTGCTGGACTCGTTCTTGGCGGCCGTGGAAGAGGCGATTAGTGGTCAAGATGTGAGCTATAAGTCACAACGTATCTTGGAGCTGATCGGACGTCATGCACCGAAAGCTGGGTGGGATAAATACCGCTCCTATTTGCGTGTGGTGGATTACATTGCAGGCATGACGGATGCTTATGCTGTGGAATTAGCTCAGGCCATCAGGGGATTGAGACACTGAGTTGACACATTTGGGCGTGAGTTTTGTCATTAGGTTGATTAGAATCCCGCCCCAGAACAATAATTTACGCTAATTGAGAGATTCATGGATATCGATTTTCCCCTCATTCTAACCCTAGCTGTTTTGATTACCGGTGCGGTTTATTTGGCTGATATTGCCTATTTTGGGCCGAAGCGCAAACAATTGGCGGCGACCGCAGGCGGCGGTGACGCGACAGCCAACGATAATGCGCCTGAAGAACATTGGATTATCGAAAACAGTAAGGGCTTCTTCCCTGTATTAGCACTGGTGTTGGTTTTACGCTCGTTTTTGGTCGAGCCGTTTCAAATTCCTTCGGGCTCCATGGAGCCAGGTTTGGTTAAAGGCGATTTTATCTTAGTGAACAAATTTGCTTACGGCCTTCGCTTACCCGTGTTAGGAACCAAATTTGTGTCCATTGATGACCCTGCCCGTGGTGATGTGATGGTGTTTGTACCGCCCCATGATCCACGTTATTTCATTAAGCGTGTGATTGGTTTGCCGGGTGATCAGATCCGTTATAGCAATAAAAAGCTATTCATTAATGGCGTGCTGGTGGATGAGAAATTGGTGGGCGCTTACCCAGAAGGGGCTCCAAAAGTGATGGCCTATCAAGAAAACGATTACATCATTCAGGAATACAATGGCATTCCGAGTCGCGGCGATGGGCAATGGGTCGTACCGGAAGGTCACTACTTCATGATGGGCGACAATCGGGATAACAGTGGTGATAGCCGCTTCTGGGGTTTTGTGCCGGATGAAAATATAGTGGGTAAAGCCTTTGCCGTTTGGATGCACTGGGAAAGCTGGGGTGATTTTCCTAGCTTCGATCGAAACAAGGCGATTCAATAAGCCCATACAATCGATTGAGTTGATTGAAAAGGCCACATCTATGGATGTGGCTTTTTTATTTGTGGCGAGCAACTAAACTTGGCTAAGAGCGTGCGCATGAGTCAAGAAAATGAAAGGGAAATTTAGCTTTAAAACCCAGTGTCGCCGTTGCCTAATGGCCCGTTGGTTTGTTTTTTATACAGTTGCAGTGTGTGGGTTGCTGCTTTATGGATTTAACCAGCTGATGTTTTTATAAAAATTTGTATTTCAGCTAGATATTTATGGAATGGGCAGTAGAATACCGCCCAAATTTTCATATTTGCTTGTTATGTCTTGGTATCAGTCTATTTTGGCTTCGGTTACAGCGTGGTTCGATCAACCCGTGGAACGAAGCCAGCGAGAGCAACAGCGCGTTGATCGTATCGCCGCCACATTGACCCTCTATACTCGCAATCATTGCACCGAGTGTGTTCACCTGCTGCGACAGCTCAAAAAGCTTAATGTGTCGATCACGGTGAAGAACATTCGTCGCTGCCATATTTATCAGAAAGAGTTATTAGCCGCTGGGCAATCCACTAACATTCCGTGTTTGCGTATTGAAAAAGGCCGGCAGGTTCGATGGATTTCGCAAGCGGATGATATTGATCGCTTTTTTGATCAAAAATTTGCCCCAATTGCACAAAATGAGCGATTAGAGCAGGCACATTAGTTCAGTATTAGGCATAATGCTGGCTATGCTTAGGATAAGACGTTTATACAAGGAGCTGTAACTGGGGCATGGGACGCTCGTATTACCCATTTAAGACACGATTCACACGGATGCTGATACTGGCCTGCTGCATGGTAGCGAGCCTCGTTCAAGCAGATTCTGTGGGTTTGGTTGTCGAAAATAAAAGCCCTCAGACGGTTGCTTTCTATACTCAGCTGGCGGACATGACGCCAGATCATGACATTCAGCTTTACTCCCTAGATAATCTGCCAGACGACCTGAGTACAACACCCGTAGATCGATGGGTGGCGATGGGGGCTAAATCCCTCGCGATTATGCTGGGCCGTCTCAATAGCCAGAAGCCCGCTCTTGGCTTGTTTGTGAGCGAACAAGCCATTACTAAACTCACTAGTCTGTATCCAAAAGCCAAGTATTCCATTCTAGACAACACGCCTACGCTTGATCGCCAGCTAGCGTTGATCAAAGCGATTGATCCTCAAGTTAAGAGCATCGCTTATTACCATGCAGATGATGCGACAGCCCCTTCGACGGCACTGATTAAGATGGCGAAGTCCTTAAAGCTCGATTTGAATGCATCTCCTTTACCTGACCCATTAAATTGGGAGCGAGACTCCCTAAAGGCATTAAAAGATTCTGATGTGGTGATGGGGATCGATGATTCAGGCGTCTATAATGCCACCACGATTCGTAGCATCTTGATGCGATTGTATCGTGCCAATAAGCCGCTGTTTGGGCCTGACAAAGGCTATGTTAGGGCAGGCGCGGTGGCCAGTACCTATTCTGGCGTGAAAGAAACGCTGCAAGCGACGGCCCAGCTGCTTAATTCGACTAAGCCGTGGCCTCGGGTGATTAAGAACCCTTACTATGATGTGAGCATAAACGAACAGGTCGCGCGTTCACTCAATCTGACGCTCGACCCCCCTGAGAAGATTCGGGCCAAAATGGAGGCGCTGCTTCCATGAAACGCCTGACCTTTAATCTTTACACCCGCACGTTGTTACTGGGCTTAGGTCCAGCACTCATGATCAGCTTCATCTTGGGCGGTTACTTCATTAATGCCCGTATTCAAGACGTGCACCATGAACTGGATAACAAAGGGCAGTTAATTGCAGTCCAGTTAGCCAGTACCGCTGATTATTTCGTGTTAACCGGAAACGCCTCGATCATTAATCCATTGACGCGGGTGCTATTGGATGACAAAGACGTTCAGTTTATCGAGGTGGAAGACATCACCGGTGATTTGTTGTTCAGTCAAAGTGACAACGACTTCATTGAACAGAACAAGACCTTAGATAAAGGTTCGTTGCGGTGGTATCAGGCTGACATTATTCAATACGACATTTTATCTGATGAAGATGAGTGGTTTGGCAAAGAGAGCCAAGAAAAAGTACTGGGGCAAGTTCGGGTAGGGCTTTCCGAAGCCTTTGTGGTGGAGCGGCAAAACGAAATCATTGTACACGCCATACTCATTGCCATTGTTGCTTTAATGATCTGTGCATTGATTGCCTGGCTAAGCGGTGCGCGTTTAGCCCGACCAGTGACTAATTTGAGTGAAACAGTGGATCGTTTAGCGCAGGGTGATTACAGCATTCGCACGGAACACACGGCTAGTGGCGAAGTGGGGCACCTGCAAGACGGTGTGAACATGCTGGCGGCGGCACTGCAAAAATCTGAGCAGGTACAGCAACACTATGTTGAAAGTTTAATTAGCGCGCGAGAAATATCCGAAGCAGCCAACAAAGCCAAAAGTGAATTCCTTGCGGTGATGACCCATGAGCTTAGAACCCCTATGAACGGGGTTTTGGGTATGCTGCAATTGATGCAGTCCACCGATATGACCACAGAGCAAGAAGAGTACGTGGATGTTGCTCTGAGCTCGGGCGATCATTTATTGGGGCTGATTAACGATATTCTGGATTTCTCGAAGATTGAGCAGGGCAACATTGAGCTAGATGAACGGCCATTTGATTTACATACCAGTTTGCAAAAAGTGTCTGATGGATTCCGTGCCATTATTCAAGGTAAAGAGTTGGAGTTCTCGGTAAACATTGGCTTGTCAAAAGACATGCGAGTGATGTCAGATGAAACTCGGTTACACCAAATTATGGTGAATCTACTCGGTAACGCCGTTAAGTTTACTCAAAAAGGTCATGTGGGTATCAGTGTCGAAGATGTAGAGTACCTTGAGAATCGAGTGAAGCTGAATATCGTGGTCAGCGATACCGGTAAGGGTATTAGTGAAGAGCACATTGATCGAATTTTTGAGGCGTTTGCTCAAGAAGATGCGTCTATTTCTCGTCAGTATGGCGGCACAGGGTTGGGGCTCGCCATTTCGAAACAATTGGTTGAGAAGATGAATGGCCAGCTCATTGTGCAAAGTGCGTTTAATCAAGGTTCTCGTTTTATTTGCCAGTTTGTTTGGGACTTATGCGCGCCCGAGGAAGAAGATGCAGCTAGCTTAAAAGTAGACGTGTCTGAAACCTATGAAGGGAATGTGTTATTGGTTGAAGATAATGAAGTAAACCAGAAAGTCGCCATCAAAATGCTTCAAGGGTTTGGATTGCAAGCGGATTTAGCCGAAGACGGTGTGCAAGCACTGAATCTATGTCGGCAAAAAGGCTACGACCTGATCTTCATGGATTTACAAATGCCTAATATGGACGGCTATGAGGCCACAAGGGCCATACGGCATGAAGAAGGCTTAAACAAAGACGTGCCCATCGTCGCGTTAACCGCCAATGCGTTTTATGACGTGAAGGGGCAATGCTTAGAAGCGGGCATGAATGATTTTCTGGCAAAGCCTTATAAGAAAGAATTTCTTCGAGATCTTTTAGCCCGCTGGCTACAAATATCGGCGCAGTAAGGTGCCTTTTAAGCCGTGTTCATCACGGCTTATTTTGATACATATCTCTAAAATGTTAGCTCTTAGATACCACGATTTCGCTTAACGGCGCGCGCGTGGTGCGAGCGTTATTGGCTTTGACCGCCTCATCTTCGTAGCCGAAACTAATGCCAAATAAAATCCCTGTTTCTTCTGGTTCGTCAAAGAAAGATCTTACGATTTCAGGGTAATAGGCTACGCTGGCTTGCGCGCAGGAGCCGATCCCATGGGCCGTCAGCAATAACATGAGGGTCTGTGCGTACATGCCTACATCAACGGCGATGGCGGGGCTGAAGTGTCGGTTCATGCCGATAAAGACGACATGGGGCGCATCGAAAAACTCATAGTTACGAGCGGTGGCCTTCATGCGGCCGATACGATCACCGCGCTCTATATTCATGGCGCCGTACAGAGCTTGTGCACATTCTACTTGTCGAGTGCGTTGTACTCCTTCGAACTTCGGTAACCCTTCAAAGTCAGGGTTCATGGGTTGACCTTTCATAAAGGCCGTGTGCAGTTGTTTTCTAATGTCATTACAGGCCTCGCCCGATGCGAGAAGCGTTCGCCAAGGCTGCACGTTGCAGTTGGAAGGCGCCAGCTGTGCCTCGTTAAAAATCTTTTCTAGAAGAGGAGTGGGTACAAGGTCTGGTTTAAACCCTCGAACAGAGCGCCGGGTTTGAATTGCATCAATTAAACTCATGTCTGCCATGCTTCACTCCGAATTTTTGTTAGATGAGTGAAGTGAGTGTAGCGATTTCCGAGTTTGATCTCTATGGCAAAATCAATGGGAAGCAGTGACGTTTGCAGACTCTTTGCTTTCGGCACTCGCTGCGTGAGCACCGGTCGGTTCAATCGATAGGGGGTAAGTGGGCATCCAAGCAATGGGGGTTACAGACAAACGAATGTCTTTTGTTTTGATGCCAAACTTAGGAAGTTCTTGATCGATGTTGATACTGAGCTGGTGGTCTTGCAATACACCCGCCTTGGTGATGGTGGCGAGCTTTCTATCCTTCAGTGTTAGATCAACATTCACTGCTATCCAGGCTTGTGGCCAGGGCCCCTTGCTTTGGTTAATGAGTTCAACATACCCAATTAACTTAGGTGCGAAGCCTGTTTCATCAATTTTGGTTTTTACGGCCCGTGCTTCCAGCTTAAGTTGATGAATCGGTAGGTATTCGACTTGGTTGTTGCTCTGATTGATGGCAGTACTTTTGAAAAAATGAGGTGCGGCATCCTGGGAAGGGGGGCTTTCCCAACATCCACTACACAGGGCGAGCATAACGGCGACAGCCGCACTGATAAATCCACGATTAGAGTTGTGCATAGGTCTTCTGTAGGCTCAATACTTTGTTTAAGTAGTCTCGTGTTTCGGAGCTAGGCATGTGGCGCACTAAACGTCTTAGCACATCGTTTGAAGACATCCGATTGATTCGCGACACAGCGCGATTGATGCTGCCTAGCCCCGTTAATGTTTTCATAACCGGTGTTGTGCCCGCGTTGTAGGCCGCGATGGCACAGTACAAGCGAGAGCGAGAATCGGTAATGCCTTTCAAGTAGCGGTAGTAAAGGATGTGAAAGTAGGCCGAGCCAACCTGCACGTTCTTTTTGGGGTTGTAAAGATAACTGGGCGATAAAATTTTCGGTTTGTTATAAATCAGGGCGGTGGCATCTTTACCGCCTGTGTGGGGCACGACTTGCATTAAACCAAACGCAGGCACCTGTGAGCGAGCTAATGGGTTGAATGAACTTTCCGCATGGATGATGGCAAAGACCAAAGACGGCGGTAGGCTGAATTTTTGTGCATAGTCGTAAATAAACGGCTTATAGCGTTTGGCTTTATTGCGAATGCGTTTTTCAGGCAACGATACAATGTAAGTGGTGCGATCGTTAAACGCGAAAGCTAAGGTTTTTGATGCCGAAGCAACGGCTGGATAGCGTATGTAGGCGCCTTTCGTTAATTTTGCGGCCATGCGTTCAATGGCTTTGATGCTCGGGCGTTCGTCACGAAACAACTCGCCAAGAATTAAGTCTTTCCCCATGGCCCCGAGATCTTGTGCATAGCGAATACCGCTCAGCTGTTCCATTTTTTGGTTGATAGGGTCTTTACCAATCGCGGTTTGTAGATCCATGGACAGCAGGTCAATGAGTGTCTTGTTTAATCGTTTTTGCATTTCACGGTAGTTCAGCACCTTGCCGTTTCGAATGCTGGGCATGGTGATTTGCAACTCGTTTGCTTTAAAGTCGACCGCTTCTTTTTGAGTGAAGTCAGGGGAATAAAACACGGCTCGGGTTTTACTGCTGATTTCTGCATCCGGCCAATAGGCTCTCAGCTCTTTACGATATTCTTGAACAGCGGTTTTGAAATTCGCTTGTAGCTGTTTTTCTGTGATGTTGACGTTTTGGGCCGCTTCACTCGGTGAGGTGTTGTAACCCTTTGGAATAACCTGAACGGCGGCTGTTGAAATGCTCGATACCAACAGGCAACTAAACAGGGTTATGTGCGCCACGGAGTGACGTTGAGCGGCGTGATTTCTTTTCATAATTTAAAAGCTAGATATAACTACATCTGGACGCAAAGAAATCCCTTGCTTGTAAGCAAAAGATATAAAAATCCCAAAGGACTTTGTGAATCAGTTGTCTTTTTTGACTAAAAAACAGCCAGTTAAGTGAAGGTCTGTCTGAATCTTGCAGGCGAAAATGGTCTTATTTCGGGAGCTGAAAATAAGTGGGGTGTTTGCTGGTGAGGGATGGCCGGTGAGTGAGTGCTAGCAATGCAAATGGCAGGTGCTTTAAGGCCCAAAAAAAGCGCCAAAATGGCGCTTTTTTCAGTAAAGGTTGCCCTAATCGATAAGGTTTCTCATTAACAAGGCTTTATCGGAGTCTTGATAGTGATCAGGCTTAGGAATCAGCACCTTAACCCCAGAACCCTGGGCAATCTCTTTGGGCTCTTGTTTCGTGCTTAACATGCCCTTTAATACGAAGGTTTGATTGCCAGATGGCGTCATGATTTCTAACTCATCACCTTCACAGAACTTGTTCTTCACATTAATGGTGAGGTAGTCAGGGTGAATTTCTTGAATCACTTCACCAACGAACTGTTGTTTCGTGCTGTCTGACGTACCGCGCTCATAGTTTTGATATTCGTCATGCACGTGGCGACGGTAAAACCCTTCGGTGTAACCGCGGTTTGAGAGGTTTTCTAATGTGTCCATTAGGCCCATATCAAATTGTTTACCCGACACGGCATCGTCTATGGCTTGGCGGTAGGCTTGAGCCGTTCGAGCAGCGTAATAATGGCTTTTTGTACGCCCTTCGATCTTAAGAGAGTGCACGCCCATTTCCACTAAGCGATTCACGTGTTGGATCGCTCGTAGATCCTTGCTGTTCATGATGTAGGTGCCGTGCTCATCCTCAAAGGCGGGCATGTACTCGTTGGGGCGGCCTTCTTCTTGTAACAGGAAAATTTGATCTGTTGTTTCGCCTTCGCCCAGTGTGGGGTTGTCTTGTTGGCCCGGAGTCCAGACGTCGGCGGCGGCCATGGGGATCACATCGCCCCCATCGGTTTCTTTCGCTTCGACCGCGTCGTATTTCCAGCGGCAGGCATTGGTGCAGGTGCCTTGGTTCGGGTCGCGTTTATTGATGTAGCCTGACAGTAGGCAACGGCCACTATAGGCAATACACAGTGCGCCGTGTACGAAGACTTCCAGTTCCATCTCGGGCACACGCATGCGGATCTCTTCAATTTCGTCCAGCGATAGCTCACGGGACAGGATGACGCGCTCAACCCCTTGTTTGTACCAGAACTTAACAGCGGCGTAATTCACCACGTTCGCCTGTACGCTTAGGTGAATGGGCATGTCTGGCCACTTCTCTTTGACGAGCATGATGAGGCCAGGGTCCGACATGATTAGGGCATCGGGTTTCATCTCAATGACGGGTTCGATGTCCGCCATGTAGCTATGCACCTTCTTGTTGTGGGGGGCAATATTGCTGGCGACATAGAATTTTTTGCCTAGGTCGTGTGCTTCATTGATGCCTAGAGCTAAATTCTCAAGGTCGAAATCGTTGTTACGGACACGAAGGCTGTATCGAGGTTGCCCCGCGTAAACTGCGTCAGCGCCATAGGCAAAGGCGTAGCGCATGTTTTTCAGGGTGCCAGCGGGGCTCAATAATTCAGTTTTCATACTACGTCCCAAGGGTACTATGCCCCAGAGTGGCCCCTGGGGTGCAAAATTTAATCGGCGCGTATTTTACCCTTAGTTTCCGTGAGGTTAAACCTAAATTGGTCTATTTCTCTATGCGCTTTTCGAGGGTCGCAATGTGCTGCTTAGCATCGTGACAAAGGGCGGAGTCAGGAAACTTGAGTAGTAGCTGTTCAAAGTAATGCTTGGCGCTGGCGTCGTCTCTATGAACATTCTGGGTGTTCATGTAGATGAGGGCGATTTGATACAGAGCTTCTTCACGCTCGGCTTGGCTCAGTTTCGAGTCGTTCACCATGGATAAATACGCGTTAATCGCTTTTTGTGCCTGCTTGTGTGCAATGGCTTCAATGGAGGCCGGCAACAGGGCGTTTTCTTCTGCGTAGCAGCTGCTTGCCCGTTCGGAGATGGCCTGACGCATGGCCAATAGGGTGTCAGCATCGAACGAAACAGTCGCGTCACGGCGTTGGTTTATGATCGCTAATCGCTCGTCCACGTCCGCGCACAGGACTGATGACGGAAATTCCGTTTTAAGGCGGTTGAAGTAGACGACGGCCTGTTCGTCATCTCGGTCTTCATTGTATTCGTTCATGTAAATGAGGCCGATTTGGTACAAGCTTTCGGCCTTCATGTTATTGGGTAATTCTGGGTTGCGATAAATGGTGAGGTACACCTCTATGATGTGCTTAGCATCCCCTTGGCTAATGGCTTTGACGGATTGGGGGAGAAGGTCTTGTTCGCTGGCTTGGCAGGCTTCGGCCCGTTCACGAACATCCGCTTTAAATTTTGCGTATTCGGTGACGCCAAGACCGCCGATGACGAGGGGGGTTGTGGCTGCACAGCCAACGAGTACCAATAATAAGCAAGAAAGTAGGGCAATTCGCATGGACAGTCCTTATCAATAACCGAGATCAGTGACTCAGGACTGTGCCATAACGGCTTGAGGATGTCTTGATCAGTATCAGGGTGACGGGGAAAGTGTCGCGTATTGCTGAAAAAGTAGGCCGAATTCGGCTAGTAACGCGCCTCGACTGATGAGGCTTTGATGATACATCTCGTTGTTAGGGTAACGGGCCTCAGGAATGCTGAGATACTGCTGTAGGATCGGCCAGATTTTGTCAAAGCGGGCTTGTTGTTTTTTGAGGTTGCGACGCTGCTCTTCGGTGTTGCTCTTCGGATAGGCCGCCTGCAGCTTTTGAATAGCAATTTTATGCTGAAGTAGATATAACAGCGCGTCGCTATGACCCACATGGCTATGGTGCTCGCCACCTTCAGCTTCATGATCGTCACCTGGAGTGGCTAGTACCCCTTGGGCGATGCTCAGCGAAAGTATCAGGCCGAGCAAGATGGGGCATGGCACGCGCTTAATCATTTAAGCAGATACCTAACTGACTGACGCCGCCGTCTTGAGCGAGGGGAATGAGCTGTTTGACTTGTTCAGCATGGCTCATTTGGGCTTGAAGCAATGCATCGAGTTCTTTTTCAAACGCCAGCTGACGTAACCAAAGCCCATCTTTATCTCGTTCTCCGCCTTGTAGCTCGATCACCTCTTCTAGACGGGCGTGGGTTAGCTCTTGAATGGCTTGTGCGTCCGAGATGCTGCTATCAAGAATGCCTTGCAGGCAGCTTTGAAGGTTGAGCAGGGTGTCCATGGCAGGGTAAGCACCGTACTGTTCGTATTGCTCTGGGTCGGGAATCATGTCATTCATGGCTTCGAGTTGCTTTTCTAAGTTTTTTAAACTCTTAAGCTGTCCGCGCAAGTATTCCCATACTTTGTTGAGAATTTTCCTAGCCGTTTTGCTATCGAGTTCTTCTAACTCACAAAATAATTCGTAATTGGGAAAGCTGCGCTCGCAAAGGGCTGCGCAAAAGGCAAGTTGCTGCCATTGATTGTATTCGGCTACCGACATGAATGAACCTCTAGAAAACGGCCGACAGTATAAAGTTGCAGGTGCCATCAAGCAATTTGTTCGATTATTTTGGCGTCTGGCCTGCTGGTTGGTGGCGCAATATGACTCATAAGTTGTTGAGTTCATTGATTTTTTGCGCATTTTTAATTTCGGTCTAGTTTTATTAGTAACGCAATTTAAAAACCGTTAAAGGGCGCGCATTAAGTGGTAGCCGCTCAGTTTGAGTTCTCTGGGGCGATAGCCAGAGAGGATCTAATGGATGAGAGGTAACAAATGGCTAACCATATCTTTATCTTGGCGACCGTGATGCTGTTGGCTGGCATCTTCGGTGGCTTAGTCAATTACTACATGTACGGTGAAAACGACCCCGACGCCACCAGCCTTCCGCGCTGTCTTGTGGTGGGTATTGGGGCTTCTTTCTTGGTACCGGTTATTCTAGATTTGGTCAATAGTGAGCTGATTCTTGAAACACAGGGCGACCCGAGTCGACTGTTGATTTTCACCGGCTTTTGTTTGATTTCGGCCATTGCGAGTCGTTTCTTTATCACCAATATGTCCGATCGTATTCTAGATGCAGCTCGTCATGCGCGGGAACAATCGGAAACGGTGCACCATGATCTGCGCGTGATTAAGAACGAGTTGCTGCCTCTGATTGATACCGAAACTGAGCAAGATCTTGAGCCGGAAGACGAAGTGGAAACGGTGCAGTACAGTGAAGAGTTAGATGTCTCCAGTTCAAATGCCTTAAAAATGTTGGCTACTGGCCGATACATATTTAGATCCTTAGCGGGCTTATGTCGAGAATCCAATAATGATGAGGCCACCATGTTGCAAACCCTAGGTGTGCTTGTTTCGAAAAGCCTAGTGGGTAAGGTGAGCGGCAAAAATGGTGTTCGCTGGCACATTACCGAGAAAGGCCGCAGGGTTCTTGAAAGTCACATGTAAGAGGGAAGCCCCTCTTACATGAACTCAGACAGTAAGGGCACGGAAGAGACGATGCTGAACCTCCACAAGCCATACAAGATTGTTCGCCTTCTGTGTTTCTCTATCGCGTTATGTTTGTCATTTGGTGCTTGGTCGGCACCAGAAGACGACCCTCTTGCAAATATTCCTACCGAAAATCGAGAGAGTAAGATTGTTCCTAAGGATCAATCATCCGATGTGCGTGTGATCATCGATATCTCTGGATCTATGAAAGAAAATGATCCCGATAACTTACGGGTACCTGCCTTAAACCTGATAGTTGAAATGATTCCAGATGGCGCTCAAGCGGGAGTTTGGACCTTTGGACAATGGGTGAATATGCTTATTCCTCCCGCTCAGGTGAGTGATCAATGGCGTGAGACTGCGAAAGAAAAATCGAAATCCATTAACAGTCATGGGCTTCGAACCAACATCGGCGAGGCCATGGAAAAGGCGCTGTATAAATTTGAGTCTGATGGGCCCTATTCGCAACATACCATTTTATTGACCGATGGCTTGGTCGATATCGCGGCGGAGAATGATCCTCAACAACAACAAAAAAATGAACAAGAACGCCAACGTATCCTCACGGATATTTTAAAGCGCTACAAGGACCTTGGCGTTAAAATTCATACTATTGCGTTGTCTGATAACGCTGATAAATCCCTCTTACAAAAACTGTCGGTGGATACCGGCGGTACCGCTGAAGTAGTCAACAACGCTGAAGAATTGGTAAAAGCCTTTCTAAAAGCATTTGATCAAGCTGCGCCTGAAGTGGCTGAGCAGGTTCCACTATCTGAAGATAACACATTTGAAATTGATGCGAGTGTGCAAGAATTTACCGCGCTCGTATTCCGTAAAAAGGGCAGTGCCCCGACTCAGTTGACTGCGCCTAGTGGTAATGTTTTAAGCCAAATAAAGGGCAGCGACAACGCGAAATGGTTTGGCGAATCTGTTTACGACCTTGTCACGGTGACCAATCCTGAAGCGGGTACATGGAAGATTGATGCGGATCTAGATCCAGATAATCGCGTGACGGTGGTCAGCGATTTAAAAATGGAAATCGAGAACCTACCGAATACCTTGTTTCCAAACCAGCAAATTGACTTTGAAGTGTACCTTCACGAAGATGGCGAAATCATCACCCGACCAGAATTTTTGAAACTGATGACGGTTGAGATG
>Ga0255776_10002088_pt1 | contig 22603 bp, 20 predicted proteins | sample 071ome_19_FD_179974 | JGI IMG/M metagenome (GOLD analysis project Ga0255776, IMG submission 179974) | Coastal salt marsh microbial communities from the Groves Creek Marsh, Skidaway Island, Georgia - 071413AT metaG (version 2) | ecosystem: Environmental > Aquatic > Marine > Intertidal zone >... | reverse complement strand
GGGCAGATGATCAATGGCCCGACAGCGCGTGAGCGGCGCCATAATGACGCGGTTCGGCAGAGTCAGAGAGCCAAGTTGTAGGGGGGTAAACAGGGCGTTGGTAGAAGTCATGGCGTACTCCAGTATCGTTAGGGTTTCTTCTTGGAGACGGGGATGATGGCTTCGTTCCCTGTGTTTGGCGTCGATGGTAGCGACAGTCTGTTCCCGTCGATGAACGATGCACGGATATTGGCCGTTAATGTTTTTTTAATGTTTTATTCAGGCCGTTTTCAGCGTCTGCCGATACTTTGGTCGGGTAAATATTCACCACGTTTCCGGTGCTGAAAAGGCCACAGAGTCTCAGCGCCATCACCTCTTTAGTAGTGAGAGTGTCTTCATGAAAACAATGTCACGCCTTGTATTGGCTGGTCTGGTACTGACCCCGTCGCTTGCCCTTGCTGGGGCGCAAAAAGAAGAAGCCCCTGCGGTTGCCGACAGTGTGGTTGAAGCGCAGCGTGCAGCACTTGCGGCCAACACTGACGGTCAGGGGTTTGGCCCACAGTCACCGCGCGATATCAATGCGGTCGGTGGCACCAATACCAACAAGTTTGCGACAGCGCCGCAGCGCACTGAAATGAACCTGTGCAATATCCACTTCCATGTCGGTGCCGAGCACAAGGGCGGTGAATTCACTACCTACGCGGGTAACGGCGATGGCAAAGGCCACGGTACCGGTTACCTGTACAACGGTGAGCTGAGCAAGAAACAGTTGAAGCCAGTGAAAGGCGATGTGTGTGGTGGCCTGGTTCCGGGTGACACCATCGAGGTGCATTTTGTTCACACGACGGCCAACATTGAGCCGGGTCCAACACTGGGCGCGTGTCTGCAAGAAAACATCATGAACCCACAGCTGCGCGTTGAAGCTCAGGTGATTGTGCTGGCCAACGATTCATCCGCGGCAGACTTTACTGAAATGGCGGAAGTGACCAAGCAGAATGGGTACTTCCAGGCGCCGAACATCCCAACAGATACCGGTTGGCCAGTACAGTACGCGGGTTCAACTACTGGTCCTTCGTACAATGAAAAAGGCTCACCGCTGCAGGTCAGCTGGAGCGTTCGCCCAGAAGTGGCCGTGGTTGATATCGAGACTGTCGGTAAGTGGTGTGAAGACAACCGCTTTGACGAAGATCATGCCCACGGTGTACGTAATCTGGTCCTGAATCCGCAACTGCTGTCTGTGATTAAATAAACGGACGCGTTGCACAAGAATAGCACCCTAGCTATAAGGTTGCCGGTTGCAGCTGTAACCGGTAACCATTGCCTCGCAGCGTTTCGATACGGATATTATCGATGCTGCCGAGGCGCTGCCTCAACCGACTGACATAAACATCCACAATATTAGTCAGCGGGTCCTTCTCTGCTTGCCATACCCGATTCAGAATCCGCTCCCGACTGAGCACTTTACCGGTGTTTTCGACAAAGAATTCCAACAGGTCGTATTCCAGTCGTGTCAGCGGTAACTCTTCCTGACGGTAGCGCGCGATGCGTTCTTCATCCGAGAGCACCAGATCACCACAGACACGCGGCTTTTCGGGCTCGGTGTGTGCTGTCGCAAGATCGCTGCGCCGTGCGAGCACCTGCACCCGCGCCAGCAGTTCCTCAAAATCAAACGGCTTACACAGGTAGTCATCAGCGCCTTGACGCAGGCCCTCTACCCGGTCGCTGACGTCGTCCATGGCGGTTAATAGCAGCACCATGGGGGCCGACGGCAGGCGCTTAATACTCTGCAACAGGATCAGGCTGTCGGTATCGCCAAACATCCGATCCAGCACCGCCACCGCCGGGCGATGATGACTGATGCTGGCGATCAGGTTGTGTACGTCGTGTTCACTGATGACCTCAATGCCTTCAGATTCCAGACCGCGTTGCAAGAAGCTCAGCAGGGGGAGTTCATCGTCAGCGATCAGTACTTTCATGCTCTGAGCCTCAAGGGGTTGGCGTGATGCAGGTTAGGCCAGTGGCAGGCGCACGATAAAGGTCGAGCCGGTGCCTACTTCGGATTCTACTTTGATGTCGCCATGATGAGCCTCGACCAGCACGCGGGCAATCGATAATCCGAGGCCCGAGCCTTCCGTACGCGGACGGAAACGTACAAAGCGTTCAAAAATGTACTGCAAATCGGACGGCGAGATGCCTTCGCCTTTGTCGGTAACGCGAATGTCGATCGTGCTTGAGGTAGCGGTAATGCTGACGCCAATGGGCGTATCGGCGGGCGAATAGCGAGTCGCGTTGTCCAGCAACACGGTCATCACCTGTTGCAGTCGTTGCTCATCGGCGACGATAGTGACTGGTGTTTCCGGGGCATGAAAATGAAACGCCCGCTGAGGAAATTTACGCCGCCAGTGTTCAAGCTGAGTCGCCAGTAAGTCCGACAACATCAGAGACTCCGGATACAGGCGTAACTGGTTGATTTCGGCACGAGCTAACAACAACAGATCGTCGACCAGGACACTCAAACCAACCACCTGATCCAGTACGGTCTGCAAGGCACCACGGTAGTCATCGATGACCGGATTATTCTGGCGTAACGTTACCTGAGCTTCGCCACGAATAATCGTCAGCGGGGTGCGCAATTCATGAGAAATGTCTGCGATAAACTGTTTACGGCGGCCGTCTAATAAGGTCAGCTGCTTGTTTGCCTCGGTGAGTTCCGACGTACGTTGGTCCACTTCAAACTGCAACTGCGACCGCATGGTTTCTTGCTGTTGCTCGTGCTCGGCCAATTGCTGCGCCATCTGATTTAGTGATTGCACCAAGGAATCAAATTCACGATCGAGGTTTTCGGGGAGGCGAAAATTATAATTCCCAGAAGCAATCATCTGGGTGCCGCCTTCGATGACCGACAGAGGCTGATAAAGTTGGTTAAACAGCCAGATGCAACCAAAGACAATGAAGGGGCCAACCAGAATACCCAGCAGGATGCTGAACCAGACAATGGCGCTGTTCAGGGCTTCAATGCGCGCGTTGGTAGCGGATACCATGCGGCTCTGACGTGAGACCGCGGCGTTAATGGCTTCACGGAATTTATTATCAATGGTGTATTCCAGTAGTTGCTGAACCCGGTCCTGTTGGCTCAGAGGGGTTTGGTCATTGAGAGCGATGACCTCATGAAATTCGGTAATGATCTCTTCGATTAATGCTTCGAGTTCGTCGGTATCCTCGACGCTACCTTGCGTCGCCGCCGGGCCCAATTCATTTCGTTGCTGGACTTCCAGGTCACGGATGACGCGCAATGACTCTTCAATCATCTGGCGTTTGTTGCGCACCAATGCCTGATTGGCGTTACGGCCAAAGATCAGTTCATCGGTGAGCTGTTTAAACAGGCGGTAGGAAATGCTCGATAGCATTTGGTGTTCAGACAGCAGGGTTTGCGCGGTAGCGCTTTGACGCAGGTTATTTTTGGTAATCTGCGCCGACACCGCCACGCCCGCCAGAGCGATGATGAGAACGGCTGCGGAAATAAAACCGAACAAATACAACTTATGTTTGTACATCTTACCGTCCTGCTTACTCTGGTTTACTTAATCTGATTTGCCTATTTTTGATTCTTCAGGCTGACGACCAGCGCCTTTAATTCGGCGATTTCCTCTCGCAGGTCATTGAGAGAGGCATTGCCTTCCTCCTCGTCCTGCTCGGCGCGTTCTTTGGCGTGCTCGTCTTCTAATACATTCACCACAATACCAATCACCATGTTCAGGAAGGCGAACGCAGTAAAGAAGATAAACGTCAGGTAGTAAGCCCAGGAGAGTGGATATACCGTCATGGTTTCGTACATGACGTCGGTCCAGTCTTCAAAGGTCATGACCCGGAACAGGGTGAGCATGGAGATAGCAATATCGCCCCAGAGTTCGCTGTTGATCGCGGCAAAGAAGGTCGCACCAATGGCGGCGTAGATGTAAAAAATAATAAACATCAGCAACACCACATAGCCCAGCTGCGGTAGGGCACGAACGAGCGAGTTCAGTAGGGTACGTAGCTCAGGAATGATGGACACCATCCGCAGTACTCGGAATACCCGCACCAGGCGGCCAATCAAAGCCATGTCGCTGTTATCGATCGGAATCAGGCTGACCACCACGACCAGGGTGTCGAAGATATTCCAACCGTTATGGAAGAAGCGCTTTTTGTTGGGCTCGGCGATAAAGCGCACGATGATCTCGAACAAAAACAAAAAGGTAATACCAACATCCAGCCAGCGGATGAAGGTCGATACGGTTTCAGGAATGGGGTAGGTCTTAGCACCGACCAATAAGGCCGAGATGATGATGACGCCAACCACAAAGAGTTCGAACGCGCGGTTATCGCGCAGTGTCAGACACGCATGTTGAATCTGTTGAATGTTCATTAGGTTACCCAGAAAAATCTCTCTATCGGGGCGCATAGTACCGACCGTGCCGGGCTTTACAATCTGGATTGCAAAGATTTACCCGTCTGGAAAACATCCATGCAAACCAATAAATACAATACGTAGTGATAACGATTTGCATTTAGATTAAAACGGCAATACACTCCCCGGCGTTGAAAGATGGTCCTGGAGCGAGTGAATGTTGTCGTTGTCGAGAGAATCAACCCGCCAAGAAGCAAAGTCTCAGATGGGTGCTCACCCATTGGCGAGACAAATGAGAGATGCTATCGACGCCGTTTGTGTAGCAACGTGGCGCTCGACGCTCGGGATCCTCGTTGTATTTGTGAGCTTGTCGTCGGGGGCTGAGCAGGCGCCGGATGACGTTACTTCCTCTCTAGCCGTATCTGGTGAAGCCTCTGCAACTCCTGCCGCGTCCAGTCAACCAGCATCAACTTCAATAGCACCCACCGAATTTTCACCCATCGAGATTGCACCTATGGTCGTAGCGGCAACACGCGTGGCGTCGCCGCTGGCCGATGCACCGGTGCGAACGCTGGTCATGGAAGGGGAGACGATTCAGCGTCTGCACAGTCGCGATATTCGCGATGCTTTGCGCATGCTGCCGGGCATTCAGTTGCGTGAGATTCACGGCAAAACCGGTGAAGAAGTCCAGTTACAAGGTTTAAGCGGAGATCGGGTACTGATTCTGGTGGACGGTCTGCCGGTATCGGCAACGACGGGGAGTACGGTTGATACTTCTCAGTTAGGGGCGTTAGACATCGCTCAGATTGAGGTCATTCCGGGAGCCGCGTCAGCCTTGTATGGAAGTGCTGCGATGGGGGGCGTGGTTAATATCGTCACGAAAAAGCCGCAATCGTCCTCCGCTGGACGCTTGGCACTGCAAGGTGGTTCGTTTGGTTCAGAGCGTGAGCTGTCGGATGCGCCACTGCCGCAGCGACACTTGGTGTTATCGGGGCATACGACGCTTGGCGATATCACCCTTCACGGAGCGGTGGATCAGCGAATCAGCAGTGAGTTTGATCTTGATCCATCAACCTATCCTACCCAAGGCTTTGACGGCACTAAAACTCAATACAAATTGGGTATTCGCAGTGTTCTGAACGCCGACGATGGCGAAATTTCTGCTCCTGCATCGGATGTCTGGCAGTGGCAGTTGGATGCCGAGCACTATGCTGAAGACCTGACCAATCGCCGTGTCAGCAATGCTGGATTTTATGGCACCAAAACAGAAACGCTGAGTCGTCAGCGTCTGAGTGCTCAGGCGCAGCGTAACGACGCGACTGGCCAATCGAGTATGCAGGCGCTGTTCGAGCAGCAGAGTAATGATACGGCGCAGCTCAATAATGATGCGTCCGTCCCGGCAGGTAACTTATGGCGTGAATCGGATTACCAGCAACAGAAGTTAGTCAACCAGCGGCAGCAAGCGCTGGGTCTCTGGGGAGCGCATCGTATGCAGTGGGTCGGCGGGCTGGAAGCCTTTGCTGAGTCACTGTCGCAACGTAAGTCAGAAATCGTACTGACCAGTGAGGGTGCCGCAGACAACGCGACGGTCACTGCAGAGGGCGATTATTTTCGCACGACGACGCCCGAAGTTGAGGCGGCGCAACGTTACAGTCTGGATGGCTTCATTAGTGTGCTGGCGACTCAAGAGCGCCATGGCGGCAGCGTACTTGAATGGTCGCCGGGGTTGCGTCTGCAACATGACAGTCACTTTGGCGCCTATGCCACCCCGACACTGAATGCCCGTCAAAAGTGGCCCCTCAATAGTCGTTGGCAATTACAGCTGCGGGAGTCTGTGGGGCAAGGCTATCGGGTGCCAAACCTGAAAGATCGTTATTACGTTTTCGATCATAGCGTTAATGGCTACATGGTGTTGGGCAACCCTGATCTGACGCCTGAGCATTCTTATAGCGGTCAGTTTTCGGCCACGCTGACGGACCAGCAGTCCTGGAACCTGGAGCTGTCCGCGTTTGTGAATCGCCTGTATGACCTGATCGAAGCCGAACACTCTGGCGAATTTGAAGACAACGGTCGGGTCGCCATTTACCGCTACTCCAATGTCGAAGACGCACGCACTGCAGGGGCCGAAATCGCACTCCAGTACAGTCACCCACGAGTCACTTTGCGAGCGTCGTACGGCTATCTCAATGCCGTGGATTTTGGGACGGATCTGCCACTTCTGAACCGCGCACCTCATCACGCCAAAGGCATGGTGACGACCTTTCTGACGCCAGCGTGGGATGCCACCCTGACCTGGGATTGGCAAAACGGCATGGCTACAAATACCAGTAACGAAAACGACATTCGCTATTCACGGGCGCTCGCGCGCCTCGATCTGAAAACCGGCTATCAGGTGCGTCCTGACTTACTGCTGTTCGCCGGGATTAACAACCTTACCGATAACGTTCGTGATCCGGCCGATGCCTACGACCGTCGCCCGAGTGAGGGGCGGTTCCCGTATCTCGGGTTGGACCTCAACTTTTAACTCACCAGTTCTGCATGACCAATGAATCACATGGGGGAATTCATAATGACGAAAATACCAAACAGCGCAGCGTGTGAAGCTGCAAAATGGGGACTGACTGCCATGGCGACGCTGATGTTGGCGGCGTGTGGTGGCGAGTCAGACAGTGATCCGACGACCGATGTGCTGCCCGATGTGACGGAGGAGCTGGTTGAAGAGGTGGCGGCGGCCGTTGAAGCCACGTCGTTGAATGTGAATGCGGCAAGCTATACCGACTGGGTTTACGTCAGCCTTACTGATGGACAAGTGATTACGATCGAATCACCCGAGACGTCTACCGATTGGCATCTGGCATTGCGTCGTACCGCCATCAAGGTCAATGGAGGCGATTCAGGCAGCGGTAATGTGGCTGTTGCGATTGCCGATGCCCAGACCGAGTTTTACAACGAAGACGGCAGTGCCAATGCCAACCTGATCATGAACGCTGATGCGGACATCGAAGCGCAGGCGTTGCTGACCGCCTACGACACGACATCACTCAGCTTTGTGCAGGACAGCAACGAACCCGCGTTGACTGACTGGTATGTCTATAACCTCCAGACTCACCAGATCAGTGCCGATACCTCGGTGGGTTATCTGATTCGCCATGCCGACGGCGAGACCTACAGCAAATTGTTTATCGATGAAGCCAGCTACAGCAGCATGACCGTGCGCTACAGCACGCAGGCGTCGGGAACCGTCCAGTTTGCTGACAGCGAGCAGACCTTCAATGCGACCTTTGCCGATGGCGAAACCCTGGTGTGCCTCGACCTCGACAGTGCTCAAACCGTGGCCTGCAGCAGCGCAGGTTGGGAGCTTCAATACGAAGTGAATACAGCGGCTCGTGCGATCAACCTCTGGACCAACGGCGGTGTGTACGGTAGCGGCAATGGCGCTGTATTTGGTGCCATCGACGCAACAGCGCTTGCGTCATATACCAGCGCGACAGACAGCAATGGTCGTAGCATCACTTCGCACTACAGTCAGGACAGCAGCACCGGGTTATTCGCCGAGACGAGTTGGTACGCCTACAACCTGGCCGGTGGTCACAAGCTGTGGCCAAACTTCCGCACTTACCTGATTGATACGGATGCCACTGACGACAACGCGGCACAGTTTACCCTGCAAATCAGCAACTACTACAGCCTCGGTGCGTCAGGCAGCCCTGCGCTGCGCTTTGTCCCTCTTCAGTCAGACAGCGAATAAGGAATCCATTATGAATCAGGCATACGTTGAACTGGCGGAACGCTGGCAGGCACTGAAGCAAGATAACCCGAATGTACGTATCCGTAACGCGGCTGAGGTGCTCGGCGTGAGTGAGGCTGAGTTATTGGCCACGCGCACCGGGCAGGGCGTGACGCGCTTACGCAGTGAACCGAAAGCGATCTTGCCGCGCATAGAATCGTTGGGCGAAGTCATGGCGCTGACACGCAACGAGGCCATGGTGCATGAGAAAACTGGCCAATATAAAGGATTGTCCGTGCATGGAAACATGGGGCTGGCACTGGGAGTGATTGACCTGCGTGTGTTCTTCAACCGGTTTGCGACCGCGTTTGAAGTGCGCGAGGACAGTCCGGTCGGTGAGCGCCGTAGCCTGCAATTCTTTGATGAATTCGGTGAGGCGGTCCACAAAATCTATACCCGTGACAATACAGACATGGCGGCCTTTGATGCACTGGTGCAGGAGTTTATCAGTGACGATCAGGAAGCCTCGGTCGAGGTTGCCCCACGCTTACCCCTCACGACAGATAAAGGGAGAATAGAAGACAGGGAGTTAGACGTTGCGGCATTGGAGCAAGGCTGGAGTGAACTGAAGGACGTTCATCATTTTCTGGCGTTGCTGAAAAAACATCATACAAATCGAGCGACCGCCTATCGGGCAGTGCGTGATGACTTCGCACGAGAGATTTCCACCTCGGCGTTTGAAGCAGCGCTGGTGGCGGCCGCGGCGTCACAGCTCTCCATTATGGTGTTTGTTGGCAGCCCGGGAGTGATTCAGATTCACACCGGCCCGGTATCCAAACTGAAGCGCACTGGTCCTTGGTTTAACGTGTTGGACCCTGGGTTTAATTTGCATGCGGACACCACTCAGATTGGTGAGGCATGGGTGGTACGTAAACCCACCAGTGACGGCGTAGTGACATCACTGGAAGTGTTTGACAGTCATGGCGAGCAACTCGCATTGATGTTTGGTGAACGCAAAAACGGCGAGGCGGAAAACCCAGCGTGGCAGCAGTTGATTGCGGCGCTGGAAGTCGACTTCGCCAAGTTGGATCAGGTTGAGGCGGTCGAGGCTGACTCATGATTCGCTTACCGGATGTCGTGCAAGGTTTGCTGACGGGCTCGGTGCTCGCTGTGTTGTCTGTGCTTACGCTATTGTCGATGCCGACTCAGGCAGAGCCGATGACCGCTGCTGAGCCGCGCATCGTCAGTATTGATGGTGCGCTGACTGAGACTGTCTACGCACTGAAGGCGGAATCCGCGTTGGTGGCGGTGGATACCACGAGCCGCTATCCCGACGCTGCGCGGGCGTTGCCACAGGTCGGCTACATGCGACAGTTATCGGCAGAAGGCATTCTGGCGTTGCGTCCGACTCTGGTGCTTGCCAGTGAGGATGCAGGCCCAGATTTAGTGTTCGAGCAGTTGCAGGCCGCCGGCATTGCGGTAGAGCGTGTTGCGGCGGTGGATACGATCCCCGGCGCAGAAGCGCGGATTCGCCAAGTCGGTGCGGCGCTGGGGAAGGCCGACGCGGCCGAGCAGCTTGCTCGTGAGGTTGGCTCCCGAAGCCGTGCCGCATTAGCGCGCTTCGCCAGTACGCAGTCTGAGCCGCCAGCAACCTTGTTCTTGTTAGGGGCGGCCAGTCGCGGGTTGATGGCGGCTGGGCAGAACACCGGGGCGCAAGCGCTGCTGGATCTGCTTGGCTTACCGAATGCGATGAGCCACACCGGATACAAACCCGTCAGTGCCGAAGGCGCCATTGAGGCCGCTCCTGAGCTGGTGCTGGTCGGGCATACCGGCCCCGGCGACGAGACGCTTGTCAGTCACACTCTGGCCATGACGCCTGCCGCCCAAGCGGGGAGAGTGCACAGTATTGATGTTGGGAAAGCGCTGGGCTTTGGCCCGCGCTTGCCGGAGGTACTGGAGTCTCTGTTGATACTGGCCTCTGAAACGGCGACTTCTGAACAAGTGGCTATCGGACAGGTGGTCGCCGAGGCGAAGCCGTGACAATCAAAGCCGACGCCGTGACAGTCAAAGGCGAGGCTTTGACCGTCAATGGCACCAATATTAAGCTGACGGAGCCCCTGATAAAGCGCTTAACTCATGGGCAGGCCTGGTGGTCTGCTCTGAGTAGGCAAGGGCCAAGGTCGGGTGGGCTGGTGGCTTGCTTATTGGTGTTTTGCCTGTGTCTGTTGACTGCGCTGTGGTCTCTCATGACCGGCCCGATGGAATTGCAGTCGAATGATCTGTGGCGGGCATTGGGTAATGTGGTGCAAGGGCAACCTGTCGCTGGCTCTGCGGATTGGGTGATTCGGGAATTGCGCCTGCCCCGGGTTATGTTGGCGATGGTCGTGGGTGCTGGCCTGGCAGTAGCCGGGTGCGTGACTCAAGGGGTGTTTCGCAATCCACTGGCAGACCCCGGGTTAATTGGGGTGTCGAGCGGTGCCGCATTGGCGGCCGTCGCGGTCATTGTGCTCAGTGCGACCTGGCTGGAGGGCTGGAAAGGACTCACCGGTCCCTGGGCGTTGCCACTGGCAGCCTTCTGCGGCGGTCTCATTGTGACCCTTGTGATTTATCGTCTCGGCACACGCGATGGCCAGACGCAGGTTGCTTTATTGCTGCTTGCAGGCATTGCCATCAATGTACTGGCCGGTGCGGCCACAGGTATTTTGACCTACCTTGCAGACGACCAGCAGTTACGGGATATGACGTTCTGGTCCATGGGAAGTCTTGCCAACGGACGCTCCGCAGAAATCACCGCAGCCACCTGTCTGATTGCTGTTCCCTTATTCGTGTCGATCAGTCGTGCGCGTGTGCTCAATGCCATGCTGATGGGCGAACAAGTCGCACGTCATCTGGGGTACTCCATCCAGCGCGACAAGCGCTTGTTGCTGGCCTGTGCGGCACTGATGGTCGGTGCTGGCGTGGCTATTAGCGGAATGATTGGCTTCATAGGTCTGGTGGTACCGCACTTGCTGCGCTTAGTGATCGGCCCCGATCATCGTTTGTTGCTGCCGTTATCGGCACTATCAGGCGCGTGGCTGTTATTAATAGCCGATACGTTGGCTCGTACACTGATGGCACCGGCAGACCTTCCCGTGGGTCTGGTCATGGCAGTGATTGGTGGGCCTGTCTTTCTTGTATTGCTGATTCAACAGAGCCGGAGATGGTTATGACATTGCACGCGAATAACCTTCACGTATCCGTGGGTGATAAAGCGTTGTTAACGGATGTCAGTTTAACGGTTAATCCGGGGGATCGTATTGCGGTGCTCGGTTCCAATGGTGCAGGAAAGAGCACGTTACTCAATTGTTTAACAGGAGAGCGGCGCCTCGATCAGGGGGCGGTCTGGTTAAATAAGCGGCTCATTAATGGCCATGATCCGCAAGCATCGTCCAAAGCCGATAACGATCCGCGCGCAAGAGCACGCTGCATGGCGGTCATGCCGCAAAACGTGACACTGGCATTTCCGCTACGTGTGCATGAAGTGGTGGCCATGGGGCGCAGTCCGCATCAGGACGAAGCTATGACCCGTCATTGGCAGCGCGATGCCATGCGTTTGATGGATGTCTGGCATTTACGGGATCGTGAGTATCCGCGACTGTCGGGCGGAGAGCAGCAGCGTACTCAAATGGCACGCGTACTGGTTCAGATCTGGGAGTGCCGGGAGACCACGGGGGAGGGGCACTATCTGTTGTTGGATGAATGCTTTTCCGCTGCCGATCCAGCGCATCAGCACACCATTATGGATAAAGTGGGGGAGTTTGCGACGGCAGGTGTCGGTGTGGTGGCAGTCATGCACGACATGGCGCTTGCGGCCGCGTGGGCGGATCGCGTTGTGCTACTGAAAAACGGCGAAGTCGTTGCCAGTGGCCCAGTAGAGCTATTGACCATGACTCAGGTGCTGCAAAACGTCTATGACCTGCCGTATTTGCTCGCACATCACTACGCTCGTAATAATCGCCATTGGTTAGCAAGAAATCCCGGCGACCTCGTTGGCGCTGATGAGCCTTCAGCGGTGCTCTTTGGTTCGTGATCCGAGACCTGTGACCAGCGACGTTTTACACCCAAAATCTGGCGTAGGTGTCAGCCGTTTTCACATTTGACAGGCGGCTGGTGGATGGGCTCAGTTTCTCTTGCCTTTCGGGCTCAATATCCCTTACACTACGCGCCCTTTTTATGTGGGCTCAATGGGCCTGCAGGTTCCTGACGCTCGTTTTGATCGTCAGGGTTGTTAAACGGTGAGCGATTTCAAAACTCACCATCAGATAAAACGACCGGAGTTAAAACACTTTATGGTAGTTATTCGTTTAGCCCGTGGCGGCTCTAAAAAACGTCCTTTTTATCACATCAACGTAGCTGACGCGCGCATGCCTCGCGACGGTCGCTTTATCGAGCGCCTTGGGTTCTTCAACCCGATTGCTCGTGGTCAGGAAGAAGCTCTGCGCATCGACCTTGAGCGTGTTGAGTACTGGGTAGGTAAAGGCGCACAGCCAACTGACCGTGTTAAGAAGCTGCTGAAAGACGCTAAAAAAGCGTAAGTCGGCATAACCGGGGGTAAGCAGTGGCTCAGCAAGACATTCGCGTGCTTGGCAAAATTACCACTGCGTTTGGTATCAAAGGTTGGGTGAAGGTGTATTCCTACACAGAGCCGATGACCAACATTCTGGAATACCCGATCTGGCACATTCGCAAAAACGGACAGTGGCAGGAATTCAAGGTATTGCAGGGCAAACCCCAGGGTAAAGGTCTGGTGGCAAGCCTTCAGGGCATTACAGACCGCGATCTGGCATTGAGCTTACATCAATGTGAGGTTGGGGTTCCTGAAGAGGCGCTTCCTGAGCTTGAAGAAGATGAACATTATTGGTTCCAGCTGATCGGACTGAAGGTAGTGAATACCGAAGGTGTGGTACTGGGCCAGGTGAAAGAACTGTTTGATTCTGGTGGTGGTAACCAGGTGCTGACGGTGACGCCTTGCGAGGGCAGCATCGATAAACAGCAGCGACTGCTTCCTTTTGTGGATCAATACATTCTTGAGGTCGATCTGGACGGCAGTGTGATCCAGGTGGACTGGGACCCGGATTTTTAACCCCTGGCCAACAGGGCCAGAGAGGAGTGAAGACCGGTGTGGTTTGGTGTTGTAACTCTGTTTCCTGAAATGATTCAGGCACTGACCGAACAAGGGGTCAGTGGACGCGCCGTCAAGCAAGAGAAAGTCAGTGTGACCTGTTGGAATCCACGGGATTACGCCTACGACAACTACCAGACAGTGGACGATCGTCCGTATGGCGGTGGCCCCGGAATGCTGATGAAAATTCAGCCATTGAAGGAAGCCATCCACGCTGCGAAAGCAGCAGCCGGCGACGGTGCCAAGGTGATTTATATGTCACCGCAGGGCCGTAAGCTGGATCAGCAGGGGGTGCTTGAGCTTGCTCAGCACGACAAACTGATCTTAGTGGCCGGGCGATACGAGGGCATTGATGAGCGCTTGATTGAGGCAGAAGTCGACGAAGAATGGTCCGTCGGTGATTTTGTTCTCAGCGGTGGGGAGTTACCCGCCATGACGCTGATGGATGCGGTGATCCGGTTGGTACCTGGTGTACTCAACCACGAACTGTCGGCTCAGCAGGACTCCTTTATGGACGGTCTGCTGGATTGCCCACACTATACTCGGCCTGAGGTATACGAAGGCGAGGCAGTACCCGAGGTGCTGCTGAGTGGTAATCACGAGAAGATCCGCCAGTGGCGCTTAAAGCAGGCACTGGGCAGAACCTGGCAGCGCAGACCAGACTTACTGGCTGAACTGGAACTGACAACCGAGCAACAAAAGTTATTGACAGAATACCTTGACGATCACGCCGCTGAGCAATCGTCAGACTGTTAAGGAGCGAACAATGAGCAACAAGAACCCAATCATTCAGCAGATTGAAAACGCGCAGCTGAAAGACGCTGTTCCAGCTTTTGGCCCTGGTGACACTGTTGTCGTTCAGGTAAAAGTAAAAGAAGGCAACCGTGAGCGTCTGCAGGCGTTCGAAGGTGTGGTTATCGGTAAGCGTAACCGTGGCCTGAACTCTGCTTTCACCGTACGTAAGATTTCTCACGGTGTTGGCGTTGAGCGTACTTTCCAGACTCACAGCCCACTGGTTGACAGCATCGCTGTTAAGCGTCGTGGTGACGTGCGTCAGGCGAAACTGTACTACCTGCGTGAGCGTAGCGGTAAGTCTGCACGTATCAAAGAAAAGGTATAAGTCCTTCGGGAATACCTTTCTTTACCGAAAAACGGGCCTCGCGCCCGTTTTTTTGTGTCTGAACATCTTATAGTCACAGCATAACGCGACGGTCGCGATTGCGCCGTTCGACGCCCTCCACTGACGGATAAACGCAATGAAAAAAACCTTACTGACTCTGGCGATGGGATTCGGCCTGACGCTGAGTGCCGCCGCCGAAAGCACTTTGAATGATCGTGTGGAAGCACGCCTGAAACCGATTCTGGGCCCAGGTGCGGATGTCATTGAAGTGGTGCCTCTGGCTAATGATCAGCTGTTAGAAGTCATGATGGTGGACGGCAGTGTGATGCACATGACACCGGACATGAACTTTCTGGTGTATCAGAATACTTTGTACAAATTCGACGATGCGCGTTTGGTGAACATCAGTGATGCTCGCCTGAACGATCGTCGGGCGAAAGAAATGGCAGCGATCCCGAACGCCGATACCGTAGTCTTCCCAGCGAAGGGTAAAGAGAAAGCGGTTGTGAATGTGTTTACCGACATCGATTGCGGCTATTGCCAGAAACTGCACCGTGAGATGGCGGGAATTAACGAGCGTGGCATTACGGTCCGTTATCTAGCGTTTCCGCGTGCGGGTGTGAATGGTCAGCAGGGAGAGTTGACGGAGTCCTACCGTAAGATTAATTACGTCTGGTGTCAGGAAGATCGCGCCAGCGCCATGACCGAGGTGAAAGCATTACAGAGCGACCTCTCTCGCGCCTATAGCCGTGTGCGTCAGTCCTCGGATCAGAAAGGAGCAATGGCTGCCTTTGATAAAGAACGCGAAGCCATGAGTTCACTGCTGGACGGCAAGTCGGAATGTAGCTCACCGGTGGTCGCTCAGTATAATCTGGGGCGTGCGATTGGCATCAGTGGTACACCGGCCATGGTGACCAGTGACGGAGAGTTGATTCCGGGATACATGAAAGCGGCCGATCTGGCTGAGCGTCTTGGTATCAATTAATCGGTCAATTCTGGTGCATACGAAACCCGCCTCTGGCGGGTTTTTTTATGTCGATCACCTGTCTGACTGGGCTTGTGAATAACCTGAATGCAGAAAACATCAGGGGTGTGCAAAGTTATCCCCAGGTTATGCCAGTAACCATGCACACTTACCTTTTGGCTCGCCGTGGAGTATTTGTCTCTTAACATCGAAAAATGCTTGCCTTTCAGGGCCACATCAGGGCGTGAAGCATCAATTTGGTGCGGTGTTATGCACACGTCAAAAGGTGGCCGAAAAAATGTGTCAATTTGGCGTAGAAAAAATTAATCCACCTATTGATTTATGTAAGTCATTGAAAAATAAGGATTTTTTGTTAGGTTAAAATTTAACCAAATTGTCATAAGCCCACGAATTATCGGGCTTAGACGCTCTTTTCAAAATATTATTCACATAGTTATCCACAGAATCTGTGGAAAGCTGGATGGGACAAACTACGACATTTTGTCGAAAAAAATCGTCCTTAATACCTTCTGGATATTGACAAGATTTTTTTCATTATTTTTCCGTTATGCACACAAAAAATGCTTGACGTCGAATTACCGTCACAAAAGTGTCAATACTTTGTTTGTGTCATTACTTTGTCGCAAGTGTTTGATTTATAACGACTTTTTATCTGTTAATATTTTCATCAAAATGACAGGAGCCCACGAATAATGGGGCTTTCAGGCACTTTTCAAATAGTTATCCAAGATGTTATCCACAGAAAATGTGGGTAACCGTGCGCAGGTCACGGTTTCTCTGGGATTGCGGGAGGTTCTTGAGGAAAAAACAGGTCCATCGAAGGGTGGGGCTCGTCGGTGAGCGTGGGCTGTAGTGCATCGGGTAAGGCGCTGTTCCAATCAAATCGATTGAGTAGCGACCGCAGCACTCGGTCGGGCGGTGCAATGAAAGTGAGAGGTGCTTGGGTGATGGGGTGGTCCATGCTCAGCGACCAGGCATGAAGAAGCAGGCGAGGCGCATCGAAATGATCCCGGAAGTAGCGCGAGTGTTTGCCTTTGCCGTAACGGGCATCGCCAATGATGGGATGGCTGAGGTGCTTCAAGTGACGGCGGATTTGATGTTTACGGCCTGTGTGTGGTCGACAATCCAGCAGCGAGTAGCGCGACTGTGGGTATTTGTCGATTTCAATCGGTAATTCAACCTGAGCCAACGAGGTGAAATCGGTGATGGCTTCTTGTGGAGGTTTCACCCGCTCGTGCTTGGCGTACTTATCGACCGGTGGCGACATGGCGTAATCAAGATGAGTGAATTCCGGCATGTAGCCACGCACGATGGCCAGATAGTGCTTTTCGATGTCGCGTTGTCGCCACTGCTCGACTAATGCGCTGGCGGTTTCTGATTGTTTGGCGAAGACCAACACGCCGGAGGTCGGTTTATCGAGACGATGCACCGGGTATACCCGTTGGCCGATCTGGTTTCGTACTAGCTGCAAGGCAAAAGCCGTTTCATGACGATCGATCTCACTACGATGTACCAGAAGTCCACTGGGCTTGTTGATAACGACCAGGTGTTCGTCGTGGTACAGAAGTTCTAATGTCATGGAATATCTCAGTATGGTGCAGTCTTGGAAAACTCCGGCACTGTACCTGTCGGGGGTGTTCCATGCCAGTGGGTGCCTGTTATTGGTTAACAGGACGGCTTCTTCAGGACAGCTTTTACACGGACAGCCAAAAGGTGTTCGTCCTTTCAGTGTGCGCGTTCATGGCTGGACGCGTTCTGGTCAGGCGCTATGATGAGGGCAATGTTCAGGGAGATATGTTTGTGTCGTGGGTTTTCACTGTGTGTCAGCGATGTCGGCTTTTTACGTTGGTTCAGGGCGGGCTGTGCTGGATGTTGGCATTTACGCTGGTTCAGGCCGAGCCGGTGGCTTTCGATGGCCCGGGGGCAGAAGGCTGGCTAAGTCGCAGCTCACAGCATTTTGTGATTCACTATCCCGCGGCTCATCCGGATTACGATACGTCGGCGCGACGGGCGCTGGCGATTGCCGAGCAGGCGCATCGCGATTTTCTGCCATTTTTTAGTGGTTCATCTCCGCAGGACAATAATTCCGATTCGAACTCTTCACGTACTCGTACTCATATGGTGTTGTCCGACGATCAGGACACGGCCAACGGCTGGGCGAGCTTTTTTCCATTTGCACAGATACGCCTGTATCTGACGCCACCCAATGATGTGAATGGACTGGAGAACTACGGTGATTGGCTGACGCTGCTGATTCGCCATGAATACGCCCATGTGCTGCAAATGGAAATGGCCGCGGGCGTCCCTGAAATCGGCCGTCATATTGTTGGACGGGCGCCGATTCTGTTTCCTCATGCCTTTGTTACCCCGATGTTGATTGAAGGGTTGGCGGTGTATCTGGAAACCGATTATCAGACTGGAACAGGGCGTCTGGCATCGACTTGGTACACCATGCAAATGGCGGCAGAAGTGCGCTCTGGACGGTTCGCATCACTGGGTGACGTGGCGTTTGCCAGTCGTGACTGGCCGTATGGGCAGTACTATTTATACGGTGCATTTTTCGTCGAATATCTGGTCGCGACCTATGGTGAAGCCGCGGTGCGCCAATGGCTCACTCAATACAGTGCGCAGATACTGCCATGGATCATGCAACACAACACGGCGCGTCAGGTCTTTGGGCAGTCCTTTGAGGGATTGTGGCAGGGCTTCCGTGAGGCTATGGTCCAGCGCTTTGCTGATAAATCTACGAATGCCTCAGAGCTGACTCTGACGCGAGGTTCGGTCGTCAAACCTCAAGCACCTGTGCTTCGTCGCGCCCTGACCGATCAGCCTTTGCAAGATCCGTCTGCGCAACAGAACGCCGCCATGACTAACTCACAGGTGCAGTACATCATTCGTAATAACGACGAAGATCGCCCGGCCTTGCAGCGCTGCTATGTGTCTCGTTGCGAATGGATGGCACACGCAGAAGATGTAGCGGCCCTGGATGTCAGCGATCAAGGACACGCTTTGGTGGTGCGTAATACGCCTTATGTGTCAGGGCGCATCAGTGGCGATGCCTGGCAATTACACGACGGTGGACATTGGCAGCGCCTGACGAAGGGCGCGCGATTGCAGCAAGTGCGTTGGCTGCGCGATGGCTCTGGGTTTCTGGCAACGGCGTTTCGTCAGGGGCGTGCGCATGTCTTGCTGTATTCACTGGAGGGCAAGGAAACTCTGATCTGGCGTGGCCAGGAGGGCGAGGTGCTGGGTGATTTCGATATCGCCCCGGACGGTCAGCAGATCGTGGCAGCGTACAAATCCATGAATGCCGGGTGGGATCTGGCGGTGGCGCAGTTAAACGATTTTCAGTGGCGACGGTTTATCGATAGCACGCACTGGAGCAGTGTGAGTGTTGACCAGACGGGTAGCACGGACGTGATGCCGCGTTTTGATGCGACCGGTGCGGTACTGTTTGTTTCTGATCGCAGTGGAGAGTTCGCGATCTGGCGAACTCCCGTCACGATGAATGCAGTGCCTTCATTATTATATGAGGGTGAGTATGGCGCGTTTGATCCCTGGATTACGACGGCTCAGGGTGTTGAGGATCGACTCTGGGTTCAGGAGTACACCGCAACCGGTTTCCGCCATCGCAATGTGCCTGTATCCCTTAATCAACCTGCGCCCGCTGCCAAGCCATCGAAACTGCAAAGCCTGGATTTGCCGGTTATCAAGTCCGGAGCAGTGGATACAGTCGGCACAGCCGACATTGAGAATGGCACTGTCTCGTTATCGGGTGCTGAAACAGACTCTGATGCGCCTGATCATGCGCTGAGCAGTAACACCGCAGCGGACCGTGTAAGTCGACAGCAAGCTTATTCGGCCTGGCCGACCATTGGCCCGAGGTTCTGGCTGCCGCTGATTTCGGTGTCCTCTTCGGCCAATCAACAGATCGGCGCCATCACTGGGGGCAGTGATGCCTTGGGGCGTCATTTATATCAACTTCAGGCGACGGTGAACCCAGTGGACCATTGGTTCGACCTGAGCCTGGGTTATCAATACGACGCGCGCTGGCGAGTGCAGTTATCCCGAGTGCACGAATACGCCAATCTGACCCCATTAGAACCGGGTGTCACCGTCATTCGCCGGGATCAGGCACAACTTCAGCGATTGTGGTGGTGGCGGGATGCCGAGGAGCGTTGGGGATTACACACCGGACTGGTGAATGATGACATCAGCTTGGCGAATCTGGAATCTGGAGTGACTTGGTCAGGCGACCGTTACCTGAGACGCACCAGTGTCGGCGCGGCAATCACTTATCGTTCTGTGCGTGCATTCTTTCAGGGGCCCGGAGGTTTTGGTCAATCCGCATGGTTGTCGCTGGATGACTATACTCTCTTGAGCGATCGCCAGTCTGGTCAGCATCTGCAAGGGGCAGTGCTTCACCAGTTCGACCTTCCGGGGCGTCAGTCCTTGGGGTTGCGGTTAGATGCCGCAGTAGGATCTGAGTCGGCACCGGCGTTTTCACTGGGTGGCCTGAGTCAGGCCGAGGACAATGCGCTGTTTGCGCGTGATCAGTTGAGTCTGCGTGGGTTTCCTGCGGGTCAGCAGGCGGGCCGATATTTATTACGTGGCTCGCTTGCCTGGACAACGCAATTGCGTGAGATCAATCGTGGCTGGTCCTTGTGGCCAGTCGCCATCGACGATGTCCAGCTAAACTTATACAGTGACCACGGCCGGGTTTGGTCAGATGAAACGGCCCCTGCGCCGATGACATCGATCGGTGGTGAGGTGTTGCTGAATTCCGTGTTGGGCTATCGGGCAGGTATTACGTTTGCCGTGGGAGTGGCTCAGGGTATCTCCGGCGACGGGGCTGAAACACAAGCCTACCTCGAAGCACGAGTGCCGAATTTTTTCTGATCTCGCCTCTGTGATCAGTGTAATAAGTCAAAGCTGAATGGTGAATGTCGTCACCGATGACAGCGGGTTAAGTGAGTTATGGATTTTCTTTGGATTTTAATTGCGTTTTGTTTCGGCTTATTGGCTCAGCAACTCGCGTTACCGCCACTGATCGGTTTTCTTCTGGCGGGATTCGTTCTGAATTATGCCGGGCTGGAAGCTACGCCCATGCTCGACGATCTGGCCAACCTCGGCATAACTTTGATGCTGTTTACTATTGGCCTGAAACTCGATTTGCGGACGCTGATTCGCAAAGAAGTGTGGGGCAGCACGTTAGTGCAAAGCAGTGCCTGGGTCGCGCTCGGCATTGCCGCGTTACCAGTGCCAACCTGGCTGGGTGTGAGCCATGTCTTTGAGGTGGACTTACGCACTGCCGCACTGGTGGCGTTTGCATTAAGTTTTTCATCCACGGTGGCCGTGGTGAAGATGCTTGAAGAAGCGTCTGAGTTGAAAGTCCGTCATGGACGTCTGGCACTGGGTATTCTGATCGTACAGGACATCATTGCGGTGGCATTTCTTGTGGCGGCAACGGGGAAAATTCCTTCGGTGTGGGCATCTGCCTTGCTGTTATTGCCCTTGGTACGGCCGTTGTTGTTCTGGGTGATGGAACGTTCTGGCCACGGTGAGTTATTACCGCTGACCGGTTTGTTTCTCGCACTAGGGGGCTACGAATTGTTTTCCGCGCTCGGCGTTAAAGGCGATCTGGGTGCCTTGATCATGGGCATTCTTGTCGCGGGGCACAGTAAGAGTTCGGAGCTGTATAAAACGCTGATGAGCTTTAAAGACCTGTTTTTGATTGGCTTCTTTTTGTCGATTGGATTTTCAGCGCTACCGACTCTGGAGATGATTCCGATTACGGTGGGCTTAACCGTATTGCTCATCGTCAAATTCATTCTGTTCTATTTCACCTTTATTCTGTTTGGTATGTCTGGGCGGGCGTCGTATCTGACTGCGCTGGCGCTGAGTAACTACAGTGAATTTGGATTAATTGTTGCGAACATGGGTGTTGCTCAGGATTGGTTGGCCGATGAGTGGCTGGTCATGATTGCGCTGGCCATGTCGGCATCGTTTCTGGTCAGCAGTTTGTTGTTCCGACGAGCGCACCGGATTTACGCGCGCATTTACCCATTAGTAAACCGCTTCGAACGGCAGGGTGCGCACCAGTCTTTGCAGATTCCTGCGGCCTTCGATGTGTTGATTGTTGGTATGGGGCGTGTGGGCAAAGGGGCGTATCAATCGATGCAAACCCATCACCAGACACAAAGTGTTTGGGGGTTAGAGTCGGATAACGAACGTGCGGCGCAACTTAATAAAGAAGGCTTTCAAGTGATTGCCGGTGATGCCGACGATCTTGAGGTCTGGCAGCAGGCGTCAGGCAGTGAGATTAGGTTGGTGATGCTGGCATTGCCGTCGCAGCAGGAAATGTTAGCTACCTTACAAATGATGCGTCTGGCGGGTTACACGGGGCATGTAGCGGCCGTGGCGCGTTACGAAGATGAACGCAAAGAGCTGTTAGCGCTCGGCGTCGATGTGGTGTTTAACTACTACGCCGAGGTTGGAACGGGGTTCGCTGAAGAGGCTCGTCATCTTTTGGGCATCAGCCAATAAGGGCTGCTGTGACTGCTTTCGAGTAATGTCTCTCGAGTGAAGTCTCTGAGTGACGTCTCGTCTGTTCTCCCATTTCTAAAACCATGTTCTCCCGTAAATGGCATGAAGTAATCCTAGGTAACGTGCCTGTCGGAGCTTTGTGTTACTCCTAATTATCTCTGGCTACTTACCGGTCTGTTTTCAGGCTAATTCTTTATATCGTGGAAAAATCGCTGGGCGGTGACGGTGGATTCCGTAATCTGGAACAGGAACCCACTGAAGATAAGCAGGAGCGGGTCCATGGCCAAGATGTCATTCCGTTTTACTACTGAAGTTGAGATCGAACTGAAAGGCGAGAGCTACGAAGAAATCTATCTGATGTTGAAAGATATGATGCATGGTGATCGCGCGATCAGTACCCAAGCGAACCTGAAAGTCTGCCCTCCGGAAGATAGCCGTATGTATTTTGGCTTAGAAGGCGAGAAGGAATTGCACGAAATCCCAATGTTTAAGGGCGATTTTACGGAAGATATTCTGCGTCATTAAGGAGCGCGAACGGTACAGGGACACACGAAAAGGCCGACATTAACTCGTCGGCCTTTTATATTTGAGAGGTGCTGAGCTACAGAACCTTGTGCCTGGGGGCCTGACTAATGGAGTAGTCTGGTCAGAACAGGTTGAGTACCAGTGCGTGCTGCTCGCAGTGATCTGGTTCTTTT
>Ga0255776_10002087_pt1 | contig 22624 bp, 24 predicted proteins | sample 071ome_19_FD_179974 | JGI IMG/M metagenome (GOLD analysis project Ga0255776, IMG submission 179974) | Coastal salt marsh microbial communities from the Groves Creek Marsh, Skidaway Island, Georgia - 071413AT metaG (version 2) | ecosystem: Environmental > Aquatic > Marine > Intertidal zone >... | reverse complement strand
AGCGAAAAAATTTTTACTATTTTTAAGCACTTAGCGCATTCTGAATGATTTTTGATCAAGCCATTGGTACCCAATGCATTCAAGAGCCACACGACATCTCACCTATAAATAAAAAAACCCAAGAACGATCACAAATCTTCATTCTCAGGCTTTTATGTTTCACAAACGGTTCAAAACCGCCTGGGTTACCCTACATATGGCTATTGCGCCACAATCATACGATCGCGGTTTTTTTCAATGGTCGCTTTGCCAATACCCTTTACACCCTGCAAATCATCGAGTGACTTGAACGCCCCATTCTTCTCACGATATTCAACGATCTCCTTTGCCTTTTTGGGGCCTATATTATCGAGCTCAGCAATTTCTTCTGCTGAAGCCTTATTGATATCGACGATTTCTACAGCAAACGAAGACAATGAGGGGATGGCCAGAGCCAATATAAGTAAGATATGTGTAATGCGCATGTTTTCCTCCTTGATGTTTATCATGCACGGCAAGCATATCAAAGAGAAACTCAAGCCGCCGTCAGACGGCAGCCTGAAATTTTTTCAGCCTTATCTATTAATTTCAGCCTCGATTAAAGCAAGGGCTTCTAAAGGCGAGGCCGCCTGTGTGATCGGTCGACCGATCACCATGTAATCCACACCCACTGACATAGCATCAGCCGGGGTCATCACACGACGCTGATCTCCTTGCTGAGCAAAAGACGGTCGAATTCCGGGTGTGACCAATTTAAAATCAGTGCCACAGAGTGATTTCAGCATAGAGGCTTCTTGGGCACTACACACTACGCCATCTAAACCACTTTCCTTCGTTAACAGCGCAAGACGCTTCACTTGCTCCTCAGGGTCGATATCCAAACCAATATCGGCCAAATCAGATTGTTCCATGCTCGTAAGCACGGTAACCCCAATCAGCATGGGGCGTTTTTGATAACCCTCTAATATTTCACGGGCCGCCTCCATCATTCTACGCCCACCCGAAGCATGTACATTAACCATCCATACACCCAGCTCTGCTGCAGCCTTCACCGCCTTTGCACAGGTATTTGGAATATCGTGAAACTTCAAATCCAAAAAGACATCAAAGCCCTTGCCCTGAATCGTTTCAACAAACTTTGGCCCCTCTGATGTAAACAGCTCTTTACCCACTTTCAAGCGACAACGCGCAGGATCCAGTTGATCAACCAAGGCCATGGCCGCATCCGCACGATCATAATCCAACGCCACTAGGATGGGTTTATCACTCATAACTGTTCCTCACTTTTTCTTTCACAGAGCCGCCTCTCGCCAATTTGGGCTTAAACGTCTCCCATTGTTTACAACTAGGGCACCGCCAATGGTGCTTGTCCGCCTCAAAGCCACATTGAACACAATGATAGACGTTTACGGACTTTGGAATTTCTGACAGCACATCTTTTAGGTGCTGTACATATTCAATGGTTAGCGGCTCTCCCTTTTCAATCAAAATTCCCAACAGCAAGGCAAACCCTTCTGTCGTGGGCACCTGACCGATAGAGTGCATCAGCTGATCGACCGCATCATCCAATGATTGATGAAGCGCTAAATGTTCCACGTAGCTATGTAAAGTTAAAGGCATAGGGTGTTCATACCACAATCCCTCGAGCAATCGTTCCAACTCTTGCGGTCTATGCCTAGATTCCAAATCTTCTCTTAATTTTGGCAAAATAATCTGTAGTACCTCTGGCTGATATTGCAGAGCCTCTCGATAAATGGTCAGCATTCGATTCGGGAAGCCCTCCTCCTCAGCCATCTTCGCACCAAGGAGTAGTGCCCGGATACAGCGTCCGTCAAATCGAAGGGCTTTATCGATGTAGGTTTTCGCCTCGCGCCACTGATGTTTCTTTATTGCGACATCCGCTAACTCACAACATGCATAGGCCATAGGCTTTTTATCTTTTAAAAACTTAGCCTTGGGTGCTAGGTCTAGGACCTTTTGCCAATCTTGCTCTTCTTCATAAAGAGTAATGAGCTGACTCAGTACCTTACTCTTTAATTGATTACTCCCCTCAAGTAGCTCCAACAACAGGCGCTCTGCTCGGTCTAAGAGCCCTGCATGTAAATAATCTGAAGCCAGCGCTAACTGAATTTGCGCTGCAAGGGACTTATCCAAATCGGGCCGCGCAAATAGGCTCTGATGGATAGAAATGGCTTTATCCAGCTCACCTCGTCTACGATAGAAAGTGCCAAGATTGAGCTGCAATTCAACGGCTTCTTCGCGCTCCGCCATACTTAATATGGCCTGCATCGTTTCCGACTGACGATCGCCCGAGAGCATATCAATACTCGGATACGGTGTACGATTCTTTTTGTTTCTATACTGCTGACGCCCCATTAGCCATCCAATGGCCAACGCGACAACCAACAGAATTAGAAGAGAGGTATCCATGAGCTACTTCAGGTGCTCCATGCGCTTTAAGGATTGATCTAATTGCTTCTTGAGCTTGCTGCGCTCGGATTTATGACGCCAAACAACAAATTGGTTAATAAATGTACCAAGAAAAACGCCAAGCAAAAGTGTCATGGTTAACAACACGCCTAACGTCAACGGCCCCACTTTAAGCAATATTAGATTCAGTGTGACCTCAACAGGGTTAGATAAGGTGAGTGCAACGCCACATAAAACGATGGCCAATACGAGAACTAATAATAAATATGTTCTTAATCGTCTCATGGGATCCACTCCTTGCATTTAAATTCATCAGCATCTCTGGTCAAAGCAATGCCTAACCTCGTGCAAATTATCCACTGACTCTAGGTGTGTTGCAATGACTCTTAAGTCATAGCTAATTGTCATACGCCTTTATAGCGGAGGTCAGAAAGGTTGATATGCAGCGGGCAATCCAACTTCAACGTCACCATTTTTCGAGCTAATAAGGCGGTCGTAAAGTGAGACTTTATATTCTCACCCACCTTACCAGGGATGCTGTCACTATTAATCAAAATGGAATCTAGGTCTGTAAACTGATCCAGAAGGGCTCCAGCTGTTTTCGGCCCGACCCCCGGCACACCTGGTACGTGATTAGTGGTGTCTCCCACTAAGCTGAGGTAATCAATCAGCTGCCCTGGACCAAAACCAAGAGTCTGACGAACATCATCACAACTCAAACTGCGTTTTTCAAAATGATGATATAGCTCGATAAATTCATTGGATAACTGCATAAAGCCTTTATCGGTCGACACAATGGTCACTGGCATACGGTGCTGCGCAGCTTTAGAAGCTAACGTCGCGATCACGTCATCAGCTTCAAACTGCTCATAAAGCAAACAGGTAATACCCAGCTTTTCTATTTGATGGCGAAAAGCCAAAAGCTGCTCAGCCAAGTCTGGCGGTGTCGGCGCTCGCCCCGCTTTATAATCAGAGTACAGTTCATGACGCCAAGTCGGACCTTTACCGTCGAACACCAAAGCCACATGAGAGGCACTCGTGCGCTCAATGTTCTTTAATATGGCATTCTGGCAATGCAAAAACGTATCATCGATGGACTTCTGCGACCCTGACCCACTCTTCGTATTCGAATGCTGAGCCGCGAATATGCGCCTCACGAGATTCATGGCATCAATTAACAATAACATTTAAGGGTTTCCAGCCTCGCTCTGTTGCATTTGCCATAGCTCGAAATAGCGCCCTTTCTGAGCTAGCAGCTCACTATGACTCCCTTGCTCCACAATTTGCCCTGAATCCACCACCAATATTCGATCTGCATTGACCACAGTCGACAATCGATGAGCTATAGAAATGCTGCTTCGCCCCCTAGCCACCTCATTCATGGCCTCCATAACCGCTTTTTCGGATCGGGAGTCCAACGAGCTGGTCGCTTCATCAAACACTAATATTTCAGGTTGTTTGAGCATGGTTCTAGCAATCGCGACCCTTTGCTTCTCGCCACCCGACAACTTCAGACCTCGCTCACCTACCTGCGTGTCTAGCCCCTTAGGTAAACGACTCACAAACTCTTGCAAGTGAGCCATGTTTACAGCCTGTAAGACCTGCTCTTCATTGGCACCTGGATCGCCATAACGAATATTCTCAAAAATATTGGCATTGAATAGCACGGTATCCTGAGGAACGACACCAATATGGGATCGCAAATCCGACAAATTCAGGTCTCTAATATCCATCCCATCGATAAGAATACGGCCTGCCGTCACATCATAAAAACGATAGAGTAACTTAGAGATGGTCGACTTTCCTGCTCCGCTACTGCCTACCAATGCGACCCTTTGCCCAGGCTTCACCTCAAAACTTAAGTCCTTTAAGATCTCACGTTCGTCATACGAAAAGGATACGTTTTCAAATTGAATATGCCCTTGAAAATGTTCAATGACTTTAGGCTCTTCAGGATCACACACTTGATTCTTTACTTTCAATAGCTCAAACATCTTTTCAATATTTGCCATAGAGCTTTTAATTTCGCGGTACACGAACCCAAGAAAATTTAGCGGTAGAAAAATCTGCATCATAAACGCATTAACGAGAACAAAATCCCCCAGCGTCATTCGACCATTTGCCACTTCATACGCGGCCAAAATCAGCATAGACGTCAGCGCGACAGAAATAATGAGGGCTTGCCCGCCATTGAGAGCAAATAATGTCAGACGGTTTTTTCGTTTAGCCTGCTCCCACCGTTTCAAATCCTTGTCATATAGGTCGGCCTCATATTGCTCATTATTAAAATACTTAACCGTTTCAAAATTAATCAAGCTATCAATAGCACGAGTACTAGATTGGCTATCAGCCGAGTTTGCTTCCCTAATGAATTGTGTTCGCCAGTCGGTTGTCACCTTGGAAAACCACACGTAAGCCACGACAGCCACCAGCACTATGAGTGCAAATTCAAACCTGTATTGGGACCACAGTATGCCCATAACAAGGAACAGCTCAAGAAAGGTGGGGACGATATTAAAAACTAAAAATCGCATTAAAAAGCTAATGCCATTCGTGCCGCGTTCGATATCGCGAGAAAGGCCACCTGTACGCCGATCTAAATGGAACGCCAAATGAAGTGAGTGCAAGTGTTCAAATACTTTTAATCCAATCCTACGCATGGCTCGTTCGGTAACACGGCCAAACAAGGTGTCTCTAATTTCACCTAACAAAGAGTTGCTTAATCGAACCACACCATATGCAAGCAGCAACGCTAGAGGCACACCGACCATCACAACCTGCTCAGAAGAAAGCTGCTGATCCAAATCATCAACGACATGCTTTAACACAAATGGCATACCAACACTGGCCAGTTTTGCCCCAAAAAGACAACCTACCGCGATCAATACCCTTACCCGATATTCCATCAGATAAGGCCAAATTTCTTTCACGACAGACCAGTCAATTTTTTTATCCGGATCAAAGTCGGAACGCATTCCACGCATGTATTGAATCCAAGTACAGAGAAGGGTCGAGCGAGTATAACAGAGGTCTAGGATATTAGGGTGCGTCAAGCTCGTTAAAGTGAAAATCAAACGCCAGCTGATCAATGTCTTGCAGTTTCAACCGGCCGCCCAATCCAACCAAACGCACTGGTTTGCCATTTTTAGCAAACGCGCTTTGAAGCAAGGTTGCATAGCTTTCCTTGGAGCAGGCTAGCTCATGGTTTGCCAGCGTCATAACCTGGAAGTCGAAATATTTCAGTTTGACATAGGGAGCCAAATGTTGAGGCTGGGTTTTAGCAGCCGCCACCCGACTTTCAAAACGTTCCCACAGGCCCTCCAGAGCTGCAACAATTTCAGCTTCTGACTTCAAATCTTCGGGGTACGTTCGTTCAATGCTGATGGACTTTCTGTCGCCGCCTACACTCAGAGCCCTTGGGTCAACCCCCCTACTGCGATCGAATAATAGCTTCCCAAATTTGCCGAATTGATTTAGTAAGTCCGTTAGCGTGAACTCCCTTAAATGCTCACAACGCTCAATCCCCATATTGTGCAGTTTCTCGGCACTCTTTGGCCCTACCCCAGGAATTTTTCTGATCGGCAAAGCGGCCACAAACCCATCGACTTCCCAAGGGGCAACCATGAACTGCCCGTTCGGTTTATTCCAGTCGCTGGACACTTTCGCCAAAAATTTGTTCGGCGCGATCCCGATAGAGACCGTAATGCCTAATGCATGCTCTACCTGCTCACGAATCTGCCTCGCCACTAACTCACCGTTACTAAATGGGGGTAGCTCTAGGTAGGCTTCGTCGATGGAAACTTGCTGAAATTGCGAGCCGTAATCTCTAAGAATTGCCATAACCTCCTGCGAAACCGTGCGATATTTTTCCATATTGCCAGGCATAAGCTTAAGGTCTGGGCACAGCTGAAGTGCATGGGCCGTTGGCATAGCTGAACGGACGCCGTACTTTCTGGCAACGTAATTGCAGGTTGAAATGACGCCACGGCGATCTTTAGCCCCGCCAATCGCAAGAGGTAGGTTTTTCAGCTCAGGACGATCACGCATCTCGACCGACGCAAAAAAGCAATCGCAATCCACATGCAGTACCTGCCTGGTCATACTCTCAGCAGAACCCATTTGTGATATCACCCCTACTAACGCCTCACACCAGAGCGAGCGAACTGGTTATTCATACAGTATGCGTATTGTATTTTTATTGAGTGGAATATCAAGTCGGAATGCTGCGCAAATATGTCAAGAGCGGAACTGGCTCATCAAAAATTCAGGCTCGTTTCAAACTCCTCTTCCTCCTTTTCAAGCCTAATGGTGACTCGTCGGTTTAATTGCCGCCCCTTGCGGCTTTTATTACTGGCGACAGGATAGCGCTCCCCATGATACCGGGTCGTGATCATACTGGCGTCAAGACCCCTTTTAACCATGTATTCAGTCACATTCACTGCCCGCTGCTCTGACAAGCGTCGATTATGATAACGACGCCCCAATGCGTCACTGTGACCATCCACATATATGGCATTCACCTTAGGGTCCGCTTTCACATACAAAATAATGAGATCAAGTATCTTTTTTGCCGCTGCATCTAGTCGATCGCCTTTTACAAACAGAACCTTACTCTTAGATACCTGGCGGAAATTCACCGGTAACAGACCCGTGACACATCCCAGATAGTCTTTATAGAAATTATTGAAATTGGCTGCAGAGATACTCACTCGAACCGGCTCATCCGGGCGGAACCTAGCTTTACGAGTAAAGGTCGGCTCCATGCCTTGCAGTAGCGCCATCATCATTTGATTGGCTCGATCAGGTTCTACCTTGAGGGGCAACGTGGAGTGCTTTACTTCGACTAGACCAAGGTCCTCCGATTGCTCACTGGGGCGCCATACAGGCGGCTCGATATGCAGCGCAGCAAGGCCTGGGCCCATTAAGTTTTTTTTCACTCGTAGATGAAACAGTAGGTCCTCTCCCGCCTCATGATAAAATACTGCCTCACCATAATTAGGGATAGGCTGAGCGAATTCACACTCAAAAATCGACGGCGTTAAACGCCATTCCGTTTCTTCCACCGGGGCCTGAAAGGTGAGAGCGTGACCTGCCCTTGCCACCAACCCCAACAGCACCACTAAAAAACAAATGACGGTTGCTTTCATACCTGCCACATTCTCCGCATACCTCAGCATTGTTATCGGCCAGAAACGGAATATCTTCAAGAATATATCGCCAGATGAATTAACTGCTGAAGCGCTTATCACGATCAGGTACAATGGCCCATTCCTATAGGACAGCAGCAATTAAGGCAGGACGTGTCTGATCACCATCTAAATCCAATGGCATCACGCTTTCGCGGTTATTTACCCGTTGTCGTAGATGTGGAAACAGCTGGCTTCAACCCAAAGACCGACGCACTTCTCGAGGTGGCTATGGTCATTATGGATATGGACGAAAAAGGCCTGATGACACCAGGGCCCTCTATGTCTGCCAATATTAAGCCCTTTGAAGGCGCTAATTTGGAGCAGAGCGCTCTCGACTTTACTGGCATCGACCCATACGACCCAGCTAGAGAAGCGGAAGACGAAGAATCCGCCCTTACCAGCATGTTCAAAACCATTCGCAGAGCCATGAAAATTAAAGGCTGTAAGCGCGCCATACTGGTGGGGCACAACGCTCACTTCGATTTAAGCTTTATTAATGCGGCGATTGAACGCAACGAACTGAAAAGAAGTCCTTTCCACCCGTTTTCAGGATTCGATACGGCCACTCTGGCGGGCCTCGCTCTCGGCCACACTGTTCTAGCTAAGTCATGCCAACTCGCAGGCATAGAGTTTGACAACCGCGAAGCACATAGTGCGCTATACGACACACAAAAGACGGCCGAACTCTTTGCCCTCATCGTCAATCAATGGAAACATATGGGTGGTTGGGATTGGGCCATTCGCAAACACGACGCACTTGATTACGACCCTGAGTAGCTGTTGATATATCAAATTCTTCTTATATTAGAAGAATTTGATATTCCCTTTCTATATAAGCATTGCCTAAAATACCCTACCTTTTTACTAGACCTGATTCCATTGAACCATGTTTGACTCAGTATCCTTCACAAACGTTTTAGGCGGTGGCGCGCTCATCGGGCTTTCCTCCCTGCTGTTGTTTACCCTGAACGGGCGCATTGCAGGCATCTGCGGAATGGCTTTCTCGTTAATGGCCACCTCTCTAAAGAACAACATCTGGCGCATTATTTTTTTAGTTGGCTTAGTGTTGGGCTCCGCTGCCTTCTATTGGCTGACCAACACCCCACTGCCACCGGCTCCTGACTCAAGTCTAGGGTGGCTCATTCTGGGGGGCTTACTAGTCGGATACGGCACCTCCATGGGAAATGGCTGTACCAGCGGACATGGCATCGCGGGAATCGCCCGCCTTTCACCACGCTCCATCATCGCCACCCTGACTTTTATGGCCTTTGCCATTCTAGCTCTCTTTATCGTAAAACATGTTATCGGGGGTGATATCTGATGTATTACGTCACGGCTTTAATCACAGGATTGCTTTTCGGCGCTGGCCTCGCTGCGAGCGACATGAACAACCCTGTTAGAGTACAAGGCTTTCTTGATTTATTTGGAGACTGGGACCCATCACTTATGTTTGTCATGATGGGCGCACTCGCCGTTGCCATACCAGGGTTTCAATGGGTTTTAAGAAAACGTGCAAAGCCCGTCTTCGGCAAGCGTTTTTACTTAGCCAGTAAAACCGTAATAGATAGAGATCTGGTTTTAGGCTCCGCGTTATTCGGTATCGGCTGGGCACTTGTAGGCTACTGCCCTGGCCCCGCCATCGCGGCCCTTTCATTCGGCTACTCTGACGTCTTTATTTTTGTGATTGCCATGATGCTGGGCGCCAAAATTCACCAGTTTCAAGCAAAATCCAAGTAGGACGCATTAATAACACCGCCAAACAAAAAAGCCCTAACGTTTCCGCTAGGGCTTTTTTTGTTGGAACAGCAAACTGAATTAAAGCTTATCCGCTTCCTCAGTTAAGTATTTCGCGACACCGTCTGGTGTATTCACCATACCTTTGTCGCCCTTATTCCAACCTGCAGGACAAACTTGACCATTCTCTTCGAAGAATTGTAGTGCTTCAACGATACGCACGACTTCATCCATGTTTCGACCCAAAGGCTCATCGTTGACCACCTGATGACGAACCACGCCTTTCTGATCGATTACAAACGTCGCACGCATGGCAACACCTGCTGGATAGTAAGAATCGCCACCGTCTGATTCGATTCCGTAGGCTTGAGCAATGGAATGATCCATATCTGCCGCCAACGTGTATTTCAACTGACCAATACCGCCTTCGTTTACTGGAGTATTACGCCATGCGTTATGAGTAAAATGAGAATCGATAGATACACCGATCACTTCTGTATTTAACGCTTTTAGCGCTTCAACACGGTGATCCATTGCAATAATTTCAGAAGGACATACAAAGGTAAAATCAAGTGGGTAGAAGAAAACCACTGCGTACTTGCCTTTGATCGTCTCCGATAGAGAAAAATCGCCTACGATAGAACCGTCGCCCAAGACAGCTTGCGTATTAAAATCAGGGGCTTTTTTACCTACTAATATGCTCATTATGCACTCCATTATTGTTGTAAGTGATTCATCGATGGAAATCACCGTTTAAAAATCAGACGACATAAGCCGAGATCGAGCGATATAATACATGGCTCGATAGTTAAAGCCTACCGTTTAGCGGTTTGTTCGCGCTTTATATCGATAACTGAATTTGCTTCAAAGCATAGCCTGAAACACCAGTATCACAAGAGTCTTTATGAACTACGAAGGCCAGCCACACCGATTTATAGCAAAATCCAAACTAGGGTGGTTCATTGGTATTTCAGTCGTATTACATGCCCTACTGCTTCTGGCTTTAGCTTACGAATTCAAACACGATGGCAGCAGCCATGGAATTGCCACCACATTCTTACTCGAAACAACCGACTCTGACCACCCGAGTCCAAGCCAAGCGGACGCCACGCAAATATCCTCTAAATCTTCACAAGGCAAAAACCTAAAGCAATCCACCTCGTCAAACCTCACATCAAAAGCAGACGACGCTGAAGACGCTACCCCGCCCTCCCCATCGCAATCTGACAGCCACAACCAGATAGTGGGAGCCCCCCAGAATACAGGGACGCTAGTAGATCAAAGTTCGAAAAGTATGACACCAGCAGACGCTTACAAAGCCAAAGTGACTCAGCATTTACTTAACAAGATCGGCAACCTGCGACAGATTGAAGGGGAAGCGGTGATTAAACTGACCATCCAATCTTACGGCATTGCCACACAGGTCTCTGTGAATGCCATTAAAGGCTCTGCACAATTTGAACAATGGTTGTCTCAGGCGGTACTGAATGCCAACCCTATGCCCGCTTTTTCTAGCGCAGAGCTTGGGACTTCAATTAGCCTCACCATTCCAATAAAAGTGGAGCGAGAGCAATAAAAAAAGCCGCTGATACGCGGCTTTTGTCTAAATCTTCATATTGTCGGTTGGCATACCACCATGAAGTCGCATGATAGGGTCTGCCTCCAGAATGGCCTTTTTTTCTGCCTCCAAGAAGAATTGAACCCGCTCCTCAATAGGCTCTTTACTGTAAGTCTGAGCCAAAGATAAATAATCAGTAAAATGTCGAGACTCTGACTTTAGAAGTGACAAATAAAACTTCTCGAGCTCCTCGTCCAAATGTGACGCAATCTTTTCAAATCGCTCACACGAACGAGCTTCGATGATACTCCCTACAATCAAGGAATCTACAAGCTTCTCTTCGTTACCACTGCGAATATGCTTAGCCATCGCGTTAGCATAAGCGCTAGCCTTAATCGGCTGATACTTGATGCCTCGCTTTTTAAGAATTTTAAGAACCTGCTCAAAATGCACCAACTCTTCTCGAGCCAAGCGAGACATTTTGTTCAACAAATCGAGCTTCATTGGGTGGCGCGCCATAAGCGTCATAGCAGACTGAGCCGCTTTTAATTCGTTCGCAGCATGGTCTATCAAAATCACCTCGAGATGCTCAAGGGCCGCTCTCACCCAGGCATCTGGAGTTCGGCACAACAGATAATCCAATACTGGCTCGATTAACTGGTCAACTGTCTGTGCCATTTTACTACCCTTCTGGTTTGCGTCTGATCATCACTGAAATAGGATGCGCGCATTTTATGGTCTAACCGACGCAATTTCAAAGCGTTCAAAAAGAAAGAACAGCCTAATTGCTCGGCATCAATATTTCTTTGTCCACAGCATCAGCTTGATACATGGCTTCTAACACTTGCCGAACTTCACCTTCAATGGACACGGCTTTATGGGTTTCCTGATTCAAGACACAAAATGTGATTTCGGCATCAGCCACCACCTGCTTGGATTCACTTTCGAGGATCAACTGCTGTACGGTGCAACTCTTGTTACCTATCTTGGAGATCTTCGTATGGATATGAAGCACCTCATTCAAGAAGGCAGGCCTACGATAATTTATATTAATGTTAACCAAAACGAAGGCGAGCTTCTGCTCATGCACCGTCTGCGTTAGGGGGTATCCCTCAAAAAACGACCACCGTGCTTCCTCTAAAAACTCTAAATATCGAGCGTTGTTGACGTGTTGATAGACATCTAAATGGTAACCGCGAACCTTTATTTCAGTAGAGTGCATATTTACCTCAAAATTAGCCATTTTGCGCCATTATATACGAAGCACCAAAATATTCCTGAGTGAATGAGCGCTTAGACAGTTGCAAATGACCAGGCCGATCAAGGTGTAAACTAAACGAAAAGGACTAAAGAAACTGTAAGAAGGGAGAGTTTAAATGGTCGGGACAGTAGGATTTGAACCTACGACCCCCAGCACCCCATGCTGGTGCGCTACCAGGCTGCGCTATGCCCCGACAATATGACGAAACTGGAACACTCCGTCAGATGGCCGGAACTATATACTAAGCATTTGATTTTGTGAAGGTTTTCTTAAAATTGGTTTTATTAGAAACTCGTTGGCGCCACAGATACAAAAAAAGCGGCTAAGCCGCTTTTTGTTACATTGGAATAGTGGAAGTTTCTTCATCGTCGCCGTTATAGGCTTCTACCTGCACTTTTAACTTCTGACCTGGGCGAAATGTCACCACCCTACGAGCACTGATGGGTATCTCTTCACCCGTTTTTGGGTTTCGACCCGGCCTTTGACGCTTTTCTCGCAAATCGAAATTACCAAAGCCCGATAGCTTGACCTGCTCTTGCTCGGTCAAGCACTGGCGGATCTCTTCAAAGAAGATATCCACCATCTCTTTGGCTTCGCGCTTATTCAAACCAAGCTCATCAAATAGCTTCTCTGCCATATCTGCCTTGGTAATTGCGGTCATGTTAACCTCGAAGTTGTGCGTCCAATTCCTCAGTTAGGTTTTTGATGATTCCGTCAACCCAACTGGTTATTTCTTCATCATTGAGAGTGCGGGAAGGATGTTGCCATGTCAAGCCCAAGGCAAGACTTTTTCTACCATTTTCAATACCTTGGCCGCGATACACGTCAAACAAGGTCACTTTTTGGACGTATTCCCCAGCCTGAGAGCGGATAACCGCCTCCACTTGACCCCACGTCACATCTTCAGCCACAACAAAGGCCAAATCACGGCTCACTTCAGGGAACTTGGACACGGCCGAGTAGGCTGGCACCTGTCCACTCAACACAGCTTCTTGCTTCAATTCAAACAGAAATAGCGGCGCTTTGATACCCAGCTTCTTTTGTAGCTCAGGGTGCATCGCCCCCATATGACCAATATTCTCACCGTGTTTTTGAACCGCGGCGCACTGACCAGGGTGCAGCGCTGGGTGCTCACCTGTAACAAACTCAACGGAGCCACCTAACTTAGCGAGCATGCCCTCTAAGTCACCTTTCAGGTCAAAGAAATCAACCTTATCTGAACCGTTTGTCCACCCTTTTGATACACGAGAACCACAGATTAAACCCGACACAACCGGCTCTTGAACCAGGTCATTACCTTGAGGAACAAAACGAAGGCCAGTTTCAAACAAACGAACCGTATCCTGCTGGCGGTTTAGGTTATGCTCAGCGGCTTTAATCAAACCAGTCCATAGATTGGTACGCATCACCCCCATATCCGCCGATATCGGGTTTGCCAAAGCCAGCCCTTCGATTTGAGGATCCACAAGCGCTTGAACCTTAGGGTCAACGAAACTATAGGTGATGGCCTCTTGGTAACCACGGCTAACCCAATATTGCTTAACCATTTCCATTGGCGTAATTGCCTCATCCTCAACCACAAGGTCAAGCGCTGCCATAGGCGTGGCAACCGGCAGGTTGTTATAACCATAGATACGCGCAATTTCCTCAATTAAGTCTGGCTCGATGCTTACGTCAAAACGGTAACTCGGCACATCAACAGACCAGCCCTCTTCCGTTTCCGTCACGCCCATACCTAAACGGGTTAACATGTCTGTAATGTCCGCTTTTGGCAACTCAAGCGCCAACACCTGTTTTACGCGCTCAGCACGCAGTGTTACTTTCGCCTCTTGCGGCATGGCTGCCTGCTCAACCGTTTCAACTACCGGCCCCGCTTGCCCACCACAAATATCAAGAATCAACTGGGTCGCACGTTCCATCGCCTCGACTTGAAGACGGTAATCTACACCGCGCTCGAATCGATGGCTCGAGTCTGTATGTAAACCGTAGTTACGGGCCTTACCAGCGATAGCCACTGGGTTGAAGTAAGCCACTTCCAAGAATAAATCTTGAGTTTCTGCGGAAACGCCTGAGTGCTCCCCCCCCATAACACCACCAATCGCCAAAGGCTTTGACTGATCAGCAATCACCAACGTATCCGATTTCAGCTTAATTTCTTGTCCATCCAGAAGGGTCAAAGGCTCCCCTTCCTCTGCATAACGCACACGAATGCCGCCATCCAGTTTTGCAAGGTCAAAGGCATGCATCGGCTGCCCTAACTCAAGCAGCACATAGTTCGTCACATCGACAACAGGGTCAATTGAGCGGATTCCACTGCGACGCAATTTCTCAACCATCCATAGCGGTGTAACCGCAGCGACGTTCACCCCTTTTATCACTCTGCCCACGTATTTAGGGCAAGCCTCAACGGCTTCTAGAGCAACAGCCAGTGTATCCTCCACGACCGCTTTTACCGGCTGAATCGCTGGATACTGAACATCCATCTTTGTAATTGTACCCACTTCACGGGCTAGGCCTTTCACACTCAAACAGTCAGCTCTGTTTGGCGTTAAGTCCACCTCAATGATGGCGTCATCTAATTTTAAGTATTCGCGAATATCCGTGCCCACGGGTGCATCTTCAGGCAGTTCCATCAGACCTTCAGAATTTTCAGCCATACCCATTTCGGCTTCAGCGCAGAGCATTCCAAAGCTTTCAACGCCGCGCAGCTTAGCTTTCTTAATCTTCAAGTCTTTGCCATCCGGAAGCGGCAATACCGCTCCAATCTTGGCGAACGGAATCTTGAGGCCTTCACGTACATTCGGTGCACCACAGATAACCTGAAACGTCTCGTTTCCATCAGTTACCGAGCATACGCTAAGCTTGTCTGCATCAGGGTGCTGCTCGCGAGTCACCACCTGACCCACAACGATACCGCTAAAGTTCGTTGCCACAGGGTCAACTGCGTCTACTTCTAGCCCTGCCATGGTTACTTGGGCTTCAAGCTCTTCTGTCGTGAGTTGCGGGCTCACCCACTCTCTCAACCAACTTTCACTGAATTTCATGTTTTATTCCTGAATTCTTTTTATCGCGATAAGGCCGTTCCGCCCGAACTCGCTCCTAAACATTAAAACCAAGCCGCTCGCCTAAACCACTCTGTACGAGGGAGCCTGCTCGCGATTACAAAATCTAAAATTAGTTAAACTGACTTAAGAACTTAAGATCATTCTCAAAAAACATACGCAAGTCGTTTACGCCATAACGCAGCATTGCCAAACGCTCGACGCCTAAACCAAAGGCAAATCCCATGTATTTATCAGGATCAACGCCACTCGACTGCAGTACATTCGGATGAACCATTCCGCAACCACCTACTTCCAACCAGCCGGTCTTACTTGACGCCCACTCGATGTCAAACTCAGCTGACGGCTCAGTAAACGGGAAATAGGATGGACGGAAACGAACATTGAGGTTCTCATCTTCAAAGAACGTACGTAAAAATTGTTCAACGGTGCCCTTTAGGTCCGCAAAACTCACTTGTTTATCGACCAACAAGCCTTCCACCTGGTGAAACATTGGCGTGTGCGTCTGGTCGGAGTCACAACGATACACTCGCCCTGGGCAAACGATGCGAATGGGTGGTTCCTGGGCTTCCATTGTGCGAATTTGCACGGGTGAAGTATGGGTTCGCAATAACTTATCAGCATCAAAATAGAACGTATCATGCATCGCACGGGCAGGATGGTGCGCAGGAATGTTCAAGGCATCAAAGTTGTGAAAATTGTCTTCCACTTCAGGGCCAACAGCCACTTTGTAACCGGCATTTTTAAAGAAGCCTTCAATACGCTGAAGCGTCCGTGTCACAGGGTGCAAACCACCCGTTGCTTGACCACGACCGGGCAAGGTTACATCTATACTTTCGGATTTTAACTTTGCTTCCAACGCAGCAGATTCCAGTGCGTCTTTTTTAGCCCGGATGGCTGTCTCAACTTGCTGCTTGGCCTCATTTATTTTGGCACCTGCTTGAGGGCGTTCTTCGGCACTCAATTGACCCAAGTTTTTTAGCTGGGCGGTTAACTCGCCTTTCTTCCCCAAGTAATCAACGCGCACTTGGTCAAGGCCTTGAACATCAGTGGCCTTTTCGACTTTTTCCAGCGCTTGCGCTACTAAATTCTGTAGGTTTTCCAATTTTCCTGCTCCGAAATTGGGATATTTTTATGGGCAGTAGTAAACCGCCTATTATGTTCTGATGCCCACTTTCCTGGGCTAGAAATAAAAATAGGGAAAGCGCCGAGGCCCTTCCCCTATTCGACATAAAGCATGTAATTGCTTTATGACTTACTGCTACGCAGTAAGCGATCTGTCAGCTTCGCTGTCTAATTAAAGAGCGCCTTTCGCTTTTTCAACTAGAGCGGCAAATGCGCCTTTTTCATTAACGGCTAGGTCAGCTAACACCTTACGATCGATTTCGATAGAGGCATTTTTCAAACCGTTAATAAATCGGCTGTAAGACAAGCCGTTGATGCGAGCACCAGCGTTGATACGCGCAATCCATAGAGCACGGAATTGACGCTTACGCTGACGACGGTCACGGTAAGCGTACTGACCCGCTTTGATAACCGCCTGTTTAGCTACGCGGAATACACGAGAACGTGCACCGTAGTAACCTTTTGCTTGCTTTAAAACTTTCTTATGACGACGGCGTGCCTGCACACCACGTTTTACACGAGCCATGATGAACTCCTCTTAACTAATAGTGTGAATTAAACGCCTGGAAGCATACGCTTGATCAACGGAACATCAGATGCATGAACTTGCAACTGAGCACGTAGATGACGCTTACGCTTGGTGCTTTTCTTAGTCAAGATGTGCGCACGGTGTGCTTGACGGTGTTTGAAGCCGTTACCGGTCTTTTTGAAGCGCTTCGCAGCGCCGCTGTGACCTTTAATTTTGTTAGACATAGTCTAGCTCTCAACTCGCATTGGTTTATATCTACAATAGTGAGTGGCCTGCACAAAAGCCCAACCTAAGCTGGGCCTTTGAGAAACACTTGATACTGACTCAACTATTTCTTCTTAATGGGTGCTAACACCATGGTTAGCTGACGACCTTCCATCTTAGGACGCAGTTCAACGTTAGCCAGCTCTTTGAGGTCTTCCTCAACGCGCTGTAACAACTGCATGCCCAATTCTTGGTGAGCCATCTCACGACCGCGAAAACGCAAGGTAATCTTGGCCTTATCCCCATGTTCAAGGAACTTAATCAGGTTGCGAAGTTTTACCTGATAGTCCGCTTCTTCAGTGCCAGGGCGGAATTTAACTTCCTTCACCTGTGTCTGAACCTGCTTCTTCTTAGCAGCGGCTTTGGCTTTCTTCTCTTCGTAGAGTTTCTTGCCGTAATCCATGATCTTACAAACGATCGGATCACCATCTGCTATCTGAACTAAATCTAGTTCGGCTTCTTGAGCGGCTTCAAGGGCATCTCTCATGGACACTACGCCCATTTGCTCCCCATCAGCACTAATTAGTCGGCATTCCCGAGCCTTGATGTTTTCGTTGATCGATGGACGATCTGGGCGGGCTCGGCTATTTCGGTTATCGCGTCTAATTGTTATTTCTCCATTTTACTCAATTTTTACTGGCCGAGACTGTCAACGTCTTTCTTAAGCAATTCAACGAAAGCGTCGATGGACATGCTACCTAGGTCTTCCCCAGTGCGAGTCCGCACGGCTACAGCGTCTGAAGCCACTTCTTTGTCCCCTGCTACCAATAAATAGGGAACCTTCTGTAAAGTATGCTCGCGGATTTTAAAGCCGATCTTCTCGTTTCTCAAGTCCGATTGCACTCTGATGCCTTGATTTGCAAGGGATTGCTCCACTTTTTGGATATATTCGGCCTGATTATCGGTAATATTGAGCAAAACGGCCTGTGTTGGCGCCAACCAAGCCGGCAACGCACCAGCATAGTGCTCGATCAAAATACCGATAAAGCGCTCCAAAGAACCCAAAATAGCACGGTGAATCATTACCGGCGTCTGACGATCACCATTCTCATCCACATATTGCGCGCCCAAACGGCCAGGCATCGAGAAGTCTAGCTGAATGGTGCCGCACTGCCAGGCACGATCAAGGCAGTCGAACAGGGTAAATTCAATCTTAGGACCATAGAAAGCCCCCTCACCCTCTTGAATCTCATATTCAAGATCATTGGCTTTTAAGGCGTCCGCCAGCCCCTGCTCTGCTTTATCCCAGATTTCATCAGAGCCAATACGCTGTTCAGGGCGCGTAGACAGTTTAACCACAAGGTTTTCATCAAAGCCGAAGTCTTTGTAGACATCGAAGACCATTTTGATACAGCTAGTCACCTCAGCCAAGATCTGGTCTTCTGTACAAAAGACATGCGCATCATCCTGTGTAAATGAACGTACGCGCATCAAACCATGCAAAGAACCAGATGGCTCATTTCGGTGAACGATACCAAACTCAGCCATACGATATGGCAAGTCACGGTAGGACTTGAGCCCTTGATTGAAAATCTGCAGGTGACCTGGGCAGTTCATGGGTTTTACTGCGTAGGTACGCTTCTCGGATTCAGTGGCAAAAATGTTGTCATGGTACTTATCCCAGTGGCCGGATTTCTCCCACATGGAAACATCCATCACCATCGGCGCTCGAACTTCTTCATAGCCGTATTCGTCCAGCTTACCGCGCATATAGGTTTCAAGGATGTTGTACACCTTCCATCCTTTCGCATGCCAAAACACCATACCCGGCGCTTCTTCCTGCCAATGGAAAAGATCCAACGCCTTACCCAGTTTACGGTGATCGCGCTTTTCGGCCTCTTCAAGACGCTGTAAATACGCCTTTAAGGCTTTCTTATCTGCCCAAGCCGTACCATAGATACGCTGCAGCATTTTCTTATCCGAGTCACCACGCCAGTAGGCGCCAGCCACCTTCATCAATTTGAAGTTCTGGCAAAACTTCATATTTGGAACGTGTGGACCGCGGCACATGTCAATGTATTCTTCGTGGTGATACAGCGCTGGCTGATCGTCCTTGGAAATATTTTCATCCAAGATTTCCATCTTGTAGGTTTCACCACGCTCTTTGAACGCATCATAGGCGTCTTGCCAGCTACCTACTTTCTTAACCACTTCGTAATTGGTCTTGGCCAATTCCATCATGCGCTTTTCAAGCTGCTTTAGCTCTTCTTCATTGATTGGGAAGTCCACTTCGACATCGTAATAAAAACCATTGTCAATCACCGGACCAATAGCCATCTTGGTTTGAGGCCATAGTTGCTTGATCGCATGCCCCAACAGGTGAGCACAGGAGTGGCGCAGTATTTCAAGACCCTCTTGGTCTTTGGCGGTAATAATGCGAAGGGATGCATCCTCTGTGATCATTTCACAGGCATCTACAAGCTCACCGTTAATTTCACCAGCAATGGTCGCCTTAGCCAAACCAGTACCAATATCAGCAGCCACATCCATCACAGATACAGCAGATTCGAAGCTACGTTGTGAGCCGTCGGGAAGAGTTATAACAGGCATGTTATTTCCTATCAGTGGTGAGGCCTACAAAGCCACACATGTTTATGCTTGCCCAGCCTACTGGGGTAGCGCTTACTTCCTTTGCTTATACAAGCGACCATGTACCTACCAAGTACGGCTTCTTGTATCGCCCAAGGAACACGCCCAAGCGTCAAAATTTAAGGGACGCATATTAAAACACTTATGAGAATGGATGAAAACCGGCCAGAGCAATGGATTTTACGTAAAAATCACAGAAAAATGAGCAACTTAGAGCAACTGAGCCTTGCACCGGCAACAATTTTGGGTAGAATGGCCAGCGCTTAGGGCATACACCTAGCCATACAACCGTAGCTCAGTTGGTTAGAGCACCACCTTGACATGGTGGGGGTCGGTGGTTCGAATCCACTCGGTTGTACCAGAATTTCAAAAGCCGCTTATGGAAACATAAGCGGCTTTTTTGTTTTTATCGCGAGCAGGCTCGCTCCTACAATGAGCTCACCAACCAGCCTACTCGCGATAAATAAGCTCCATCACTGTACGAGCGAACCTGCTCGCGATAAATAATCACCACCACTGTAAGAGCGAGCCTGCTCGCGATAAATAATCACCACCACTGTAAGGGCGAGCCTGCTCGCAACAAATAATCACCACCACTGTAAGAGCGAGCCTGCTCGCGATAAACAAAACACATCCGATACGTCACTCCAACCAAATAGAATCCCAGTGAGGATAATCGCCCACTCTTTCAACTAAGCCCGCCCTCAGTGGATTCGCCACAATATACCTAGCCACATTAATCAAAGATTCATCAGATCGTATTGCATGATCATAAAAGCCTTTACTCCAGATATTCTCTCCAGCACGCTTTGTAAAGTAAGATTTCAAGCGCTGGACAACCTGAGACAACTCCCCATCTACCAAGATGAACAACCAATGGACATGATCAGGCATGACAACGTAGGCCAAAGTATCCAGCCTAGCGTCAAACCCCCTTCCATTCATCAGTTGAACTAGAGACCTAGCTCGAAAGAAGCACCTAAAATAAGGCTTTCGATCTAGAGTTGAAAAGACCACATGATAGGGTCGACCTATTTCAGAGACACGACCTCTTCGAAGACGGGAATACCCTTTTTCCATTATCAATCATCCTGATTATCCATTATCAACTTCGACCATCCTTTGCATCGCTGCGGACATAATTGCTTCTATCGCGAGCAGGCTCGCTCCTACAATGCTCACACAAGCCAGCCTGCTTTCACCACGACTGTACGAGCGAGCCTGCTCGCGATAAATAAGTACGAGCATTCCCGCTCGTGACCTTAAGAGTTCTTAATCAGACGATCCTTAAGGGCCAGTAACTCATCACGAAGGCGAGCCGCCTCTTCAAACTGAAGCTCTTTGGCCGCCTTAAACATCTCATCCTCAACCTGAGAGATTCGCTTATTGATCTCCACCGACGTCATTGCTGCTGGATTTGCCATGTAGTCACTGGCCTGCTCAGCAACCTTACCCCTGCCCTTCGCCTTGCCTCCGACTTTCTTACCCGGTGTCACAGCACCTTCAAGAATATCCTCAACACTCTTGCGAACGGTTTTTGGCGTAATTCCATGCTGGGCATTATAGGCCTGCTGCTTTTCTCGCCTGCGCTCGGTCTCTTCAATCGAGCGTTTCATAGAATCAGTCAAACGCTCCGCATACAAAATAGCCTTGCCTTCTGAATTTCGCGCTGCTCGGCCAATAGTTTGAATCAACGAGCGATCCGAGCGTAAAAAACCTTCTTTATCAGCGTCAAAAATGGCGACTAGCGACACCTCTGGAATATCCAACCCCTCTCGCAAAAGGTTAATCCCCACCAAGACATCAAATTCACCCAGACGCAGATCTCTTATAATTTCAACCCTTTCAACGGTATCGATATCGCTATGCAGATAGCGCACTCGAACATCGTGCTCCAGCAAGAAGTCAGTCAGATCTTCCGCCATGCGCTTAGTTAGAACTGTAATCAACACTCGTTCATTCTTTTGAGCGCGCACTCGAATCTCACCCAGTACATCGTCCACCTGAGTCGTAGCTGGGCGAATCTCCACTACTGGATCAACCAGGCCTGTGGGGCGCACCACCTGCTCAATAACAGCATCCTGGTGCTCAGCCTCATATTTCCCAGGCGTAGCCGATACAAAAATAGTTTGTGGTGAGATTGCTTCCCACTCCTCGAATTTCATGGGCCGATTATCAAGCGCTGAAGGTAAACGGAAGCCAAATTCAACCAAGGTTTCTTTTCTAGAGCGATCACCCTTATACATAGCCCCAAACTGGGGAATGGTAACGTGAGACTCATCAATAAACATTAGTGCGTCATCAGGCAAGTAATCAAACAGGGTTGGTGGAGCCTCACCCGAGGGACGACCCGACAAATATCGAGAGTAATTCTCTATGCCAGTGCAGTAGCCAAGCTGCTGAATCATTTCTAAGTCGTAAACGGTACGCTGCTCTAGCCGCTGCGCCTCTACCAGCTTTTCATTCCCCTTCAACTGAGCCAGACGTTCCTTCAACTCATCCTTAACATCATCAATCATACTGACCAGGGTTTCCCTAGGCGTGACATAATGACTTTTTGGAAAAATGGTAATGCGCGGAACCTTCTGTAAAATCTCCCCAGTTAAAGGGTCGAAAATACTAATTTGCTCCACTTCTTCGTCAAACAACTCAACACGTACCGCTTCCTTTTCTGATTCAGCAGGAAATATATCAATAACATCACCGCGAACTCGGTACGTCGCACGATGAAAGTCCATATCATTACGTGTGTACTGCAATTCCGCCAAGCGTCTAAGCATTTGCCTCTGATCGATCAAATCACCCCGATCTATATGCAAGACCATTTTCAAATAGGAAGCAGGATCACCAAGACCGTATATTGATGACACCGTCGCCACAATAATGGTATCACGCCGCGACATG